>Ga0187851_10000380_pt1 | contig 45811 bp, 31 predicted proteins | sample June2016WEW_6_10_FD_132997 | JGI IMG/M metagenome (GOLD analysis project Ga0187851, IMG submission 132997) | Peatland microbial communities from SPRUCE experiment site at the Marcell Experimental Forest, Minnesota, USA - June2016WEW_6_10 | ecosystem: Environmental > Terrestrial > Soil >...
CGAAAACAGCAAACTCGCCCCGGCGCGCCACCAAAAAAACAACCGCCTGCCGGAAAACCTTAACCGGAACACCCCACTCAGTCGGAACCGCGGGCGTTCTCACGCAGACACTTTAGCCCCGAGGGAATTCTGACTCGCCGTAATGGCTTAATCGGAGATTCCATGGACTAAAGCTTCAGGAGGTTCCATTGTCCGATCTTTCCCCTGCTTTTCCGCCAGTTCCGTTGACGCTTGAAGGTTCATTCCTGCTCCACCAGTTTTTTCGCTTCGATTGGAAGGCGTGGCGCTGCTGCGCGCAGGCCGAACGCAAGGAGATCATCGCCGACGCGGTCGCCGCGCTCCAACGTTTGGAACGCGCTGACACAAAGTCCGACGCGCCCGTTCAGACGGCACTCTTTTCCCAACTCGGCCATAAAGGCGACCTGATTCTCGTTCACTTCCGCGATTCGCTCGAAGCCCTCAACCAGGTCGAACTCGATCTGGCGCAAACTGCGTTACACGACTTTCTCGATCTGCGTCATTCCTACGTCTCTGTCGTAGAACTTGGACTCTACGAGTCCAGCCGCAAAACGTATGAAGCGGCCTCTGCCAAAGGCTTCGAAGCACACACCCTGCAGTGGAACGCGGAAATCGCCGCTTCGCTCCAGCGAGGATCGGACGCCATGGCCCCGCGTCTATTTCCCGCCGTTCCCGAAGCCAAGTACCTCTGCTTCTATCCCATGGACCGCAAGCGCGGCGAGCAAGTCAACTGGTACACCGTCCCCTTCGCCGACCGCCAGCGCATGATGCACGAGCACGGACTGATCGGCCGCCGCTACGGTGATCGTGTGAAGCAAATCATCTCCGGCTCCATTGGCATGGACGATTGGGAGTGGGGCGTAGACCTCTTCGCCGATGACCCGGTCGTCTTCAAGAAGCTAATCTACGAGATGCGCTTCGACGAGGTCAGCGCCGTCTATGCGCTATTTGGTCAGTTCTTCATCAGCGTGAGACTGCCGATTGAGAAACTAGGTGGTTGGTTGAGCGGTAGTCTGTAACGAACGATTGCTTGGAGACAATTTAGCTACAACGCGCAAAAGTGAGGCAAAAATGCCACCAACGATCTACTTCGACACAAACGTCTTTCGATATTTTGCCACTGCGTTCAGAGATGATCCAATCGACGCAGATTTACGGGATTATTTCGCAATTTCCCCGTTTTCACTATTAGAACTCATATCGCAATTAGCCACAACGGGCGCACAAGAAGCATTCGTAGCCATCCACACTATGCTCAATGTATATAAGCTGGAGAACACAGGCATCCTTCCGTGGCCAGAAGAAGTGTTTCGGGTACTGATATTTGGTGCTTCGCCGGAACAGGGAGATTTGGCAAAACTGCTCAATACAGCCACCCAAAATGTGCTGAACGCGAATTCTCCGGCAGACGTTGAGGCCGAAGCGCGCGAACTGCGCGAATTTCTGAACAAGGTGAAATATGGGACGGCCGAAAATTTCGCCCATTTGCTTACATCATGGAGAAATGATGGTGCCTTGGAAGATGGAGAGCACCGAAGGATTTTTGCTGAATCAATCGCTCACCGCGCTGGCGTTTCCAAAGAGAACGTCAAGGTGGATTCAATCATTGAAAAGCTTAATGCTTACTGGGAATACGAATCGACGCGGCTAGAGATCGCCGGCAATGAACCTGAATATAATCCGCATACACACGAGCACGAGAATGACACCTTTGATGCAGAGCAGTTGGTATACCTCGCGCATCCGGATTTGCATTTTTTGACCTCCGACGGTGGGTTTCGGAAGGCGTCTGCATCCGCGCAATACACCCGCATCCATCGAGCTCCGCAGAATGTATTCGTTGACCATAAGCTCGCAATTGATCTGATCCGTAGCGTGGTGCAAGGAGCTTCCACGTCTGGACAGGCATAGAGTCAGTGCGATGAACAAAATGGCCCGACTCAGAGGAATGCAAATATGATAAGGAGAGATGGCTCGGCCGGCACCCGTCCACCACGAGGCCCACTCGCCCCCGACCGCATCGCCGCCATCCTCAAGGCCCTCGACGAAGCCTACCCCCACGCAGAATGTGCCCTCACTCACCGTTCGCCCTGGGAATTGTTAGTCGCCACAATCCTCTCCGCGCAATGCACCGACGTCCGCGTAAACATGGTGACGCCGGAGTTATTCCGCCGCTTCCCTACCCCCCAGAAGATGGCCAAGGCAACCCTGCCGCAACTTGAAGCTCTCATCCGGACGACTGGATTCTTTCACAACAAAGCCAAATCAATTCAAGGCGCGGCGAAGAAAATCGTCTCCGACTTCAACGGTCAGGTTCCGCAAACCCTCGCCGAGTTAATCACCATCCCCGGCGCGGCCCGCAAAACAGCCAACGTCGTCCTCGGCGTGGCGTACGGAAAAGCTGAAGGCGTCGTCGTGGACACGCACGTCTTCCGCATCGCGCACCGTCTCGGCCTGGCCAAAGGCGAGACGCCCCAAAAAGTCGAGCAGGAGTTGATGCGCATCCTTCCGCAAAGCCGCTGGATCGATTTCTCTCACCAGATCATCCATCATGGCCGCCAAGTCTGCGATGCGCGCAAGCCCAAGTGCGACCGCTGCAACCTAGAGCAGCTTTGCACGGCGAAAGATAAGACGTGGCAATCCTGAATCCGCTAAGGCAATTTAATCTCGTCTTTTACAGATAATTTCCTTCCGCCGGCGCACAATCATCCAATGAACAAGCACCAGAGGACCGGGCCTTTACGATTCCTGTTCCCTATTCGCTGCATTTTCCCCAGCAAGGTACCCCACCCCCCTGTACCCCTCCGGGGTATAAATTTCCCTTAAAATATTGCAGATTATTTCTGACCTTTTTGAAGTCAACGTCTGTTGAAAATTTTGCGACCTCGAATCCTCCCGCATGGTGAGATTTGGCCTCTGAAAATCACCGGAGAGATTCGGTTTTCGACCAAATCTATTGACTAAGCGCCCAATCTTTCGCCCATTGGCCGGGCATTTCGGAGCGCAGTTGGCCAACTTTTGCGGGTTAATTCACAGTTGCGTCAAGCACCCTTTATCGGGCCTATCGCGCCCGAGGATGCGTCCTGTCGTAGACCTGTGTCAACTGCGCAGTGGTCAGTTGCGTGTAGCGCTGTGTGGTGGAGAGGCGCTCGTGGCCAAGCAACTCCTGGATGGCACGAAGGTCGGCGCCTTCTTCGAGCAAATGAGTTCCGAAAGCGTGGCGCAGAGTGTGCGGATGAACGTCGGCGGAGAGGCCGCGCAAAATGGCGATACGCTTGACGATGCGGCCTACGCTGCGCGTGGTCAACCTGGCTTCGCCGCCAGGCTTGGAGAGCCCCCGGAGTCGCAGATTAAGAAAAAGCGCTGGGGTCGCGTACCCTTTTACATCGCCGGCCGCAGCCAGCCTCGCGGATCGCTCGGACATGTAGGCACGCAACGCCATGGCTGCCGCATCGCCCAACGGAACGTAACGCTCTTTCTGGCCCTTGCCGCGAATCAGAATCGCTTCGTTGGCCCAGTGAATGTCTTCAAGATTCAGTCCGGTCAACTCGGCGTTGCGGATGCCGCAGCCGTAGAGCAATTCGAGAATCGCGGTGTCGCGCGCCGGCCAACTGGCGGCATCTTCACGCACTGATTCGACCACACGATTCATCTGCTCTATGGATGGAACGCGCGGCAGGTTCTTGGGCAACCGTGGCGTGGCAACGAGCGAGGCCGCATTTTGTTCGAGAAGCCCGCTGCGCGCCAGCCATCGGAACCAGCTGCGAATTGCCGCCAGCGCCCGCGCCGCAGAGGCTTTTGAGAGCCCTCGTTCATAGAGCGTGCCGAGGTAGGCGCGAATATGAGTGTGTTCGATGCGTTCCACACTTTGATCTTTTCCGCATTGTCCGGCGACCCACGCGGCAAATCCGTTCAGCTCGCGCTGATAGGCGCGCAGAGTGTGTTCCGATGCCCCGCGCTCATTGGCCATCACGCGCAGATAGCCTGCTACCAGCGAATCCATTGTGCCGGTGTTGGCGGGCTCGTCTGGGGCGTTCATGCTCGTTTCTCGTTTGTCTGGATAGCTGACTTGGCGCTTGACTGGGCCGTTGAAACCAGATGCAAGCCCCCGTGCGCAGGAACCTCGATAATCCTAGCGCCGCGCCGCGTTGCTCGTGGATGATGTTGACGATGCACTTCCTTGAGTCGCCCAAGCGCCAAATGCGTATAAACCTGCGTAGTGGAAATGTCGGCATGGCCCAGCAATATCTGCACGCTGCGCAAGTCTGCGCCGTGCTCCACCATGTGCGTAGCGCAACTGTGACGCAAACGGTGCGGACTGGCGGTTGAGTTGGCCGCTTTGACGATATGCCAGACCCATTGCCGTGTCAGCGGCATTCCGCGCAGGGAGAGAAAAAGTCGTGTTGCGTCCTGTCCCGATTTCTGCCGGGCTGTGTCCGGGCGCGTTTTTGCCGCAACTGCCTTACGCGCAGAGCTGATGCGGGCCAGATGCGGCCTTCCTTGCCGCAGATAAATCTCTAATGCTTCAAGAGCGGCGTGTCCCAGCGGCACAATACGTTCCTTGTCTCCTTTGCCCCGCACTTGCACACGTCCCAAATCCAGCGCGAGGTCGCCAGTGGAAAGCGTAGTGACTTCGGAAACCCGTAGACCGCCCGCATAGAGCAACTCGAGAACCGCCCGGTCGCGCAATGCGGTAGCGCGCGCCTGGGGATGCTCGGCATTCATGCCGGCACGCTCCAGCATCTCGGCCACTTCCGGCTCGGCCAGGGACTTGGGAAGCACCTTCCACGCCTTGGGAGACTCAATGTTCACAGTTGGATCGTGATGGATACGCCGGTCAAGGAGCAGCCACTTGTAAAAGCCGCGCAGGCAACTCAACTTACGCGCCGCAGAACGCTGCACGATTTCGTGGCTGCGTAGATTTTCCAGAAAGGCCGCCACATCCTCCTGCGTAGCTGTCAACAACACGCCATGGCGGCTCTCGATGAACTCGGCAAAGGTCTTCAGGTCGCTGTCATAGGCCTCGCAGGTCAACGGGCGAAGCCCCTTTTCCACGCGCAGATAGGTCTGATAGTCCTTTAACAGCGATAGATTGCGCGCAGTTTCCACAGATTCAATTATCCGCGCCTTCGACCGGCCCCGCGGCCGCCGCGCGCGCTGCCGAACCTCTTTCGGCATGAACCAACTTCGGCAACAGAAAATCTCCGGCCAATCTTCGCAGCCGTCGCCTCCGCATAAAGTCCTCAGATGGCACACTCCCGGCTCGACGGCGTATAAAGCTGGAATGGGGCCATTGACAGGAGAAGAGAGCGACGCATGGCTGCGCGAGGGCGGCTTGGTGGTTACAGCCAGCGAACGCGCGGCGCGCGCCCTTGTCAGAGCCTTCCATCGTGCGCGCCAAGCCGAGGGTCTGTCTGCCTGGCCTACACCTAAGATTCTCGATTGGAGAAGCTTTGCCCGCGCTACGTGGCTGGAACGCGCAACTGACGCACGTCTGCTGCTAAACCCCTCACAGGAAGAGGCCCTCTGGGTGGGCATCGCCGGCAAAGACAAGTCTCCAGCCACTTTGCTGGAAGGCCCGCGCCATCGGCTGGCTGCACTCGCCAAGGATGCGCACGAGTTGCTCTGTTCCTATGCTCCGCGCTACTTGCAGGAAAGCGCGCGAAGTTCCTGGCAGCAGGACGCGACTGTTTTCAGCGATTGGCTTGTCGCATTCAACGAAACTTGCCGCACCGGCAACCTGCTCAGTCCCAGTCGCTTGCCGCACGAGCTGATTGTGCGGCTCAAAGCGGAGAATGCCGAGCGACAGCCGCTGCTGCTGGCTGGCTTCGACCGCATTTTGCCCGTGCAGCGCGACCTCTTCGACGCATGGGGCGAGTGGCAGGAAATCGCCGAAGGCGAGCCAACCAGCGAGATTCATTTTCATGCCGCAGACGATGCCCAGGCCGAACTGGCCGCTTGCGCGATCTGGTGCAGCCACAAGCTCGCCGCGGACCCCGATATTCGCCTGCTGGTCGTCACGCAGGCCGCCAGCGTGCGGCGTGGCGAAATCGAGCGTGCGTTTCTCGGCCAGGTCGGCTCCGCGACGTTCTTCGAGTTTTCGCTGGGGGTTCCGCTCGGCCAGATTGCGCTGGCGCGCGGCGCACACTTTCTCTTGCGTTGGCTCGACGGTGCACTCAACGAACAGGAAGTCGACTGGTTACTTTCCACCGGCTTCATTGCTGCCAACCCCCAGGAGTCCGCAGCGTTGCAATCCTACACGCGTGCATTGCGCCGCTTCAGCCTTGAACGAACGCAGTGGACATTGGCGGCTTTCATCGGCCAGCGATGCGCCGCCGAGCTGTTGCCGGCTCCGTGGATCGAGCGAATGACCCTGGCGCAGCACACCCTTGCCGAGTTTGCGCGCCGCCCACAAAGTCCTCTCGACTGGGCGGAACTGGTTCCGCGGATGTTGGAAGCGCTTCACTTTGCAGCTGCGCGCCCGCTCACAAGCGCCGAGTTTCAGGCCCTCGACCGCTGGCGACTTGCGGTTGAAAGCTGCGGTTCGCTGGGTTTCGATGGACGACGTATCAGTTGGAAGGATTTTCTTTCTCAATTGAGCCGCGCTCTGGATCAGACGCTCTTTGCACCTGAGTCGCACGACGCGCCCATCCAGATCGCCGGTCCTGCCGAGTCAGCCGGTCTAAGCGCGGACGCTGTCTGGTTTTTGGGAGCCGACGAAGACTCGTGGCCGGCGGCGGGCACTACTCATCCCCTGTTGCCGCCGGAGATTCAGCGCGATGCCGGGATGCCTCACGCGACTCCACAGCTCGATTGGGAATTGGCCCGTTCGATTACCAACCGCTTGCTGGGGTCGACGCGCGAGATCCAATTCAGCTATGCAAAGCAGAACGAGACTGCGGAAGCCCGCCCTTCAAGATTGATTGCCCAGATTGCCGGGGATGCGAAGGAGCTAACGACGGACTTGGTCGCGTCTGCTGGCGCCGGTCCGCTTACCGTCGCATTCCAGGACTTTAGCCGCATTCCCTTCCCGCCGGGAAAGGTTGCTGGAGGCGCCGCCGTTCTCACCGCGCAGTCGCAGTGTCCCTTCAAAGCTTTCGCCACGGCGCGCCTGGCAGCGCATCGCTGGGAGCCAGCCGAGGCCGGCCTCACTGCTTCTCAGCGCGGGTTGCTGCTTCACTCTGTGCTCCATTCCGTTTGGGCGGGCCCCCCAGACGGCATTAGCAGCCATGCCGAGCTTCTGAGCCTGGGCGACCGGAAGGCATTCGTAGCCGGTCACGTTCAGCGTGTACTCGCACGTGAACTACGTCCGCATCAACGTGAGCTTATGCCCAGCCGCTATCTGGAACTGGAAGAACTGCGCCTCACAGGCCTGGTCACCGAGTGGCTTAGCTACGAAGGCGCCCGTGTTGAATTCAAGATTGCCCAGACCGAGGTAAAGCGCACCGTTTACATTGCAGGGCTCAATCTGGACCTGCGCTTGGATCGCATTGACCAGCTCAGCGACGGCTCGGAATTGGTCATCGATTACAAATCAGGAAACGTCTCGCCGAGTTGCTGGGACCTGCCCAGACCGGATGATGTGCAACTTCCGCTCTACGCCGGCTTTGCTCTGGACCACGAACGCGAGCGCCTGGGTGGGCTTGTCTTCGCCAAAGCGCGCACCGGAGATCTGGGCTTTGCCGGCCGTGTACGCAGCGCCGCAGCCACGCTTTTCCCGGGCCTGAAAAGCGTGAATTCACTCGTGAGGAACCCACTCACCGACGAGCAGCTTTCCGTCTGGCACGACTGCATCGAACAGCTTGCACATGACGTTGTTGCCGGTCGCGCCGAAGTGGATCCGCGCGAATACCCAAAGACCTGCAATCGCTGCGGTCTGCAGACGCTCTGCCGTATTCAGGAACAGCGGGCGCAACTGGACGCCGAGGATGACTTAGAAGACGAGGTGGCCAACGATGAGTAAGCCTTCCGTCCAACCCACCGCTCCCGACCACGCGCAACGCGAGCAGGCTCTTGATGTGTCCCACTCGATCCTCGTGCAAGCCCCTGCCGGCTCGGGCAAGACCGACTTGCTTACACGGCGGTTTCTGCGACTGCTTGGCGAGGTGGACGCGCCCGGCCAGATCGTCGCCATTACCTTTACCAACGCCGCCGCCGCTGAGATGCGCCACCGCATTCTCAAAGAGCTGGAAAGGGCATCTGCAATCCCCGCTCCTCTGCCGGATGAATTCTCGATGGATTCACTTGCCCTCCGAGCCCTGTCACACTCACAGGCGCTCGGCTGGAATCTTCTCGACCTGCCCGCCCAGCTTCGCATCCAGACGATTGATTCGTTTTGCCGCGACCTCGCCCTTCAGCAGCCGCTTCTTTCAGGCTTCGGTGGTGGCCTTGAGATCGCCGAGCAGCCCGATGAACTTTATCGCCGCGCAGCCCGCGAAACTCTCAGGAAAATCGACCAGGCAGGTTCGGCCCTGGGCGCAGCCGTTGAAGAGTTACTGCTGTGGCGCGACAACGGTTGGCAGGAGATGGAAGAGTTGTTAATCGAAATGCTCAAAGGCCGCGACCGCTGGATGCATGGCTTTGTGTTGGAGCGAGAGCCGGATTGGGATGCGCTTCGAGAGCGGCTAGAACGGCCGTTTGCGAATGGAGCGCGCGCCGCGCTCGCCAGGTTGAGCCAGCTTCTCGATCAAGTTCCGGAAGCGCGCGACGAATTGCTTGATCTGGCGCGGTTTGCCTGCGAAGAGCCGGGAGTAAACTCGCCCTGGGGATTGGCCGAATCGGTTGAAATCCCTTCCGCGCCATTTTCCGAAGGCGTCGACTCCACCCGAGAGCTTTTTTCGTTTCTCTCCCGCTTTTTGCAAACACAACAAGGAAACTGGCGTTCGGAAAAAGGTTTGAAGACCTCCGATGGCTTTCCATCCACCCCTCGCGGCCGCGCCGGCAAAGCCCGATTCTCATCGCTGGTCACTAAGCTCGCAGGCGTTTCAGGCCTCGAGGCTGCGCTGGCTGCTGTTCGTGAACTGCCCGCCGCACGGTACACGGAAGACGACTGGCAGATTGTGCGCTCCTGCTTCACGCTGCTGCGCCGGGCCGCAGGCGAACTGAAAATCGTCTTTGCCGAGGCCGGTAGAGTCGACTTCATCGAGGTCGCGCAGCTTGCTCAGCGAGTGCTTCAAGGCGACGACAATCTACCCACTGACGCGGCGATGGCCGTCTCCGACGGCATACGCCACCTTCTCGTGGACGAATTCCAGGACACGAGTCGCCGCCAGCACCAGTTGCTCTCCAGCCTCATTGCGGCATGGCCAGATCGCGCGGGACGCACCTGTTTTGTGGTTGGCGACCCAATGCAGTCGATATACTTTTTTCGCGATGCCGACGCGGAACTCTTCCCGCGCGTCAAGGCCCTTGGCCTTGAAGTCTCCAACGACGAGCCGCTGCTCTTCGACTTCGTCTCCCTCAAAGCAAACTTCCGCACAACTCCGTCGCTGGTCGAGCGGCTCAATCAGGCCTTTAAACAGATTTTCACCACAAGTGACAGCAGCGGTATTCCGTTTTCCTCTGCGCAGCCGGCTCGAGAGCGTGAAGCCAGCGTCAGCAATGCCTTCACACTACACCTCGACTTTGTTCTCCGATCCGCGCCCGGCCAGCATGATGACTCGGAAACTGTCAGCGAAAAAGAAACTACTCGCATAGAACAAATCGGCGAAATTGTCGCTCTTATCCAGCGGTATTCGGATCGCATCAATCAGGCAAAGGCAAGTGGAGAAGAATTTCGCGTTGCCGTACTGGGCCGCGCGCGCAACCACCTTGTCCCCATCGCCGAAGCCCTGCGCCATGCGGGAGTTCCCTTTCGCGCCGTCGAATTGGAAAAGCTCGCTGCACGCCCCGAAGTTCTCGATGCGCTTGCACTGGCCCGCGCCCTGCTCAATCCCCAGGATCGCGTATCGTGGCTGGGCGTTTTGCGCGCCCCCTGGTGCGGCCTCTCACTCGACGACCTGCACAGCATTGCGGGCAATGACGACCCTGCGTTGCTCCTTAGGCCTGTGCCGGAGTTAGTGGCAGAACGGCTTTCGATCCTCAGCGAAGCCGGGCGCACAGCCGCCGCCCGCGTGATCAAAACATTCGCTGCGGCGAGCGCACTTCGCGCAGCCCAGCCAACCGCGTCGCTGGGAACCTGGCTGGAAAGGGTCTGGTTGCTTGTCGGCGGCGCGGCTTGCGTAGACTCGACCGCCCGCGCGAACCTCAATCTGCTCTGGTGTTGCCTCGACCAGCTCCCGGACGGCGAGCAGGACTTGTTCGGCCCCGGCCTTGATGCGGCGCTCAATAAGCTCACCGCCCAGCCTGCCCCTGAGGCTAGCAGCGATTGTGGCGTGCAGTTGATGACCATCCACAAATCCAAGGGTTTGGAGTTTGAGGTGGTGATTGTGCCGGAACTACAGACCGGCAACGGACGCAACAAGCCCAGAATGCTGTCCTGGCTAGAGCGCGGATTGGCCGAGCCCGACGAATCGGGAGAGATTACCGAATTTCTGATTGCGCCTTTCCAGCGCAAGGGCGCAGACCGCGGCAAGGCCAAAGAGTGGGTTGACCGGGTCTATCGCGAACGCGAATCGCAGGAGACCCGGCGCATTCTCTATGTCGCTGCTACGCGCGCTCGTGAAGAGTTGCACCTGTTTGCCCGCCCTGCATGCAAACAGGAAAGCGGCGATTTCACTTTGGTCGAGCCCGCAAACAGCCTTCTTGCCACATCATGGCCGGCGATTGAAGAGGAAGTTCGCAGGCGTTTCGAAGAATGGAAAGCCGCAAGAGCCGATTCGATGACCGAAGAGAGCCAGGAGATAGAATCTATCGCCGCTTCCGGCGAGAGCAATCTGTTTGTGATCTCTTCCCCGGCTCGGCCGACGCTGCTGCGCCGCCTTCCACAGGATTATCAACCCGCTCCACCCGGGGTCCCAAACTACGTCGCAGAGGAATCCACCGTCATCGGACTGGGAACGGGATCCGGGACTGCCACTGGGCAGCTTTACGCGCGCCACGAGGGCGGTCTGCTATCCCGTGCTCTGGGTACGGGCGTTCACGCACTGCTCGAAGAGCTAGCCCGACTGCGCACAAAACTCGATTGGGAAACTGCCCGCTCGAGACTTGTGCACTTTGAACCCGGCATCGCCGCCCAGACGCGCGCTATTGGCCTAGACCCGCCCCTTGCCGCGCGAGTTGCCGCGGAGGCTCGTCAGCTTGTGCTCAAAGCTTCCCATGATCGCATCGGCTCGTGGATCCTCTCGCCCCACTCCAGCGCCGCCAGCGAGGCTGCCTGGACCGGCGTTGTCGCTGGAGGCTTGCGCTCCGTGCGAGTGGACCGTATCTTCCAGGCAGGTTCTGCGCCCTGCGCCGAAGGAGAAGATTGCTGGTGGATCGTCGACTACAAAACCGCCCACGCTGACAGCTTCGATCCGGCCCAGGCCCTGCCTGAGCTCCGCCGGCTTTTCGCGCCCCAGGTTGAGACTTATGGCGAACTGTTGCGCAAGCGGTATGGCACAGAAACCCGCGTCATCGCTGGCCTCTACTACCCGCGGATGTTGCTGTTAGATTGGTGGGAATTATAGGCAGCATTGGTATCGCCGCGACAAGTTGACGGCGCGCCTCAGCCCAACCCTTGATGGGTCTTGAGCCCCCGGCCGGGAACTTCAAATTAGCTCAAGTAATTCGATTCAAAAGAATTCTTGCACGGAAGGACATGTTCGGCTGTACAATCTCCACGAGGAGACCCATGGCCGGAGATATGCAACTTACGTGCAGCGATTGCGGGCAGGACTTCACCTTCACCGCTGCTGATCAGACGTTCTTTCAGGAACGTGGTTATTCGACCCCTAAGCGTTGCAAGAATTGCCGTCAGGCAAAGAAGAACGATCAGGGAGGCTCCGGCTACCGTTCGGCTCCAGCACAGGGAACACCTGTGATTTGTTCGGGTTGCGGACAGCCTACAACAGTGCCTTTTGAGCCGCGGGGCGACCGCCCGGTCTTTTGCCGGGATTGCTACCAGGCGCGCAAAGGCAGCGGCGGCGGTGGCGGGCGCGGCCGGTAATTGGTCCAAGCGGGTCTGGCAGCGGGCTTCATCGTCTGACCCGCTTTCACTTGAACAAGGCAAAGTTCCACGGCGACAGCTGAATCGGCTGCGGTTGCCAAAGGTGAGCTTCGTCCTTAGTCATATGTTTAATATCCGAGCTCCAAGTCCTGCGTCACGATCAAAAGGGTAGCCGCCGTGCAGGCAGCTGCCCTTCAGTTTTTTGGGGCTCGCAGTATCGCCTTCTGCTCCGCTTTCCTGCATTGCCGTTCTCTGATCAGTGGCATGCTCGAATGAATCCCTTCTGATTACGAAACACTGAATGGACACAGCGAGTGCCGGTCGATAGACTGGTTGTCAAGAGTTCCTCATTTAATCTGGATTTCTGAGGGTTTTCCCTAACGCATGGCCTCCCAACTCTCATTCGCATGGTTTGCATGGAAGAATCTCTGGCGCAGACGCCTCAGGACGGCGCTGACGCTGGGCGGCATTGCGATGGCCATTGGCGCATTTGTAGGATTGGTGGGCTTCTCTCGCTCCTTTGAGCACGAATGGTTGCGCATGTACTTGAGTAGCGGCACTGACATTGCCGTTGTTCAGCAGACTTTCCTTAACACCTCAATGGACGAGTCGGCCGGTGCGACGCTCAAGGCATTGCCGACGGTTCGTCAGGCAACTCCGATGATCTTGAACCTCATGGACCTGACCCCGGAGGTCAATGCGCTGGCGTATGGCTGGAAGGCTGACTCGTACGAATTTGAATCGCTCACGTTGAAGTCGGGACGGCGCTTCAGTGATGGCCATCCTGAAGTGATGCTCGGAGATCTGCTTGCCGAAAGCCTGAAGAAGAATGCCGGCGATACGCTGGAGATTCAAAGTTCGACCTTCACTGTGGTCGGTGTTTACCACGGTGGCTCGGCGCTGGAAGCTGGCGCTGTGATTATGCCGCTGGATCAGATGCAAAAGCTGGGCAGCCTGGAAGGCAAGGTGACTGCGTTTCACGTGCGGCTGCGGCCGGCTCCGATAGGCGAGACGCCCGAGCACTATCTGGCACGGGCACAGGCTCAGATTGAGAATGCGCTGCCAGGTCTGCGCGCGGTTCCAGCGGCCGAGCGCGCCAGCAACAACCAGCTTGTGCTGCTAGCCCACGCCGCAGCCTGGGGCACATCGTCCATCGCGCTGCTGATCGGCATTTTGGGCATCGCCAACACCATGGCAATGTCGGTCTTTGAGCGGACGCGAGAGATAGGCATTCTGCGCGCGCTGGGGTGGAAGCGTTGGCGAGTGATGGTGCTGATTGAGATGGAAGCAGCTGTGCTAGGGCTGGCCGGTGGGCTTGTTGGCATTGTCGTGGGTTGGGGCTCTCTTCGCGTCCTGGCATTGCTTCCGCAAACCGCCAGCATAGTCTCCGCGTCGTTTCCCTTATTGCTTCTGGCGGAGGCATTGGGCATAGCAGTCGCAGCGGGATTGGCGGCAGGATTCCTTCCGGCCTGGCGCGGGGCGCATCTCTCGCCAGTGGAGGCTCTGCGCCATGACTAGTCCGCAACTGCAAGTGCGTGACTTGCGCAAGAGTTACGACGAGGGACGCATCGAAGCCCTCCGCGGTGTTGATCTCTCCATCACCGCAGGAGAATTCCTCGCCATCAGCGGACCAAGCGGCAGCGGCAAATCCACCCTGCTGCAACTCTTGGGCGGGCTCGACACTCCGACCAGCGGCGAGGTATTCTTCAAGAACGCCTTGCTCGGCTCGACGATCAACCTGGATGTTTATCGGTCGCGAAATGTTGGATTCATCTTCCAGGCGTTTCATCTAATGCCCACCTTGCGCGTTCTTGAAAACGTGCAGGTGCCAATGCTGGCCCTCAGCCCCTGCCCGCTTAAGCGTGCAGAGAAAGCAGAGGCTTTGCTGCGCGAGATGGGCCTCGAACATCGTTTACGGCAGTATCCCAACGAGCTATCTGCGGGCGAGCGGCAGCGGGTGGCGATTGCGCGAGCGCTGGCAAACTCGCCGGAAATCTTATTGGCAGATGAACCGACCGGAAACCTGGACAGCGTCAACTCCGCCCGCATCATGGACATTCTTACGGGAATTCAAAAACAGCGGGGGATGACTCTGATTGTAGTGACGCACGAAAACGATATCGCGCACTCGGCCGCACATCAGATTCGCCTCCGTGATGGAAAGATCGAGGAATGAGAGTCTCTTCACTTACGCTGGCTGTTGCGCTGTTCTTCGTGACGCCTTCCCACGCAGCAGATGTGAAGACGCTTCTGGCAGCTCCGCGGCAGCGCATCGAGACGGCAGATTATCGCGCTAGTGGCCATTTGATTCGCGTGGACGCGAATGGCAATCGCCTTAGCTTTCCAATCACCATCAAAGCTCACTGGTTCACCGGTGTGCTGCGCGTGTACATTGAGTTTGGCACAGGCTCAAAGACGAGCGCGGACTCATTAGTAAGCAGCCGCGCCCCCATACATATTCTGCTCGAAATGCGACCCAATGGGAGGAGTATGGTCCAAATTGCACACCCAGGCAGCGCGACGGCGTTTACACTGCCTTTTGAGCGGTGGAGCGAAGGCCTGTTGGGTGCCGGATTCGGCTACGAGGATTTTCTGGAAGCGCAGTATTTCTGGGCAGGACAAACAGCGCTCGACAAGGCGAAGGTTGGCACGCGCGATTGCGACGTAGTTAAAAGTAAACCTGGCGTGGCCGATAACACGCACTACACGGACGTCACCACCTGGCTCGATCACGACACTGGCTTTCCAGTGTACGTGGAGAAGACTCTGAAAGGCGGTATGGTGAAAGAATTTACCTACTTCGGGCTGCGCCAGAATGGCGGTGTATGGTCGGCACATCAAGTGGGAGCGAAGATCCGCGGGCAGGCAGGCTCATCTCTGCTCATCATCGACCGCGGCACGCCAAAGGCAAAACTCACCCTTAAAGACTTTAGTCCCGCGCAACTGACTCATTTCTAGGACACGGAATGGTTTTGTTTGCTTCTATGTTCGGTTTGGTGGCAGCCCTGGTTCTTTCGGGCGTCGTGTACCAGTGCCTTGGGGAGCGAAGTGACCGCCGGCGCTATACCAGAGAGGGCCGCTGGATCGACATCGGAGACAAGCGCAGGCTCTACTTGCTGGAGATGGGCTCGGGAGACGCTACCGTTCTGTTTGAAGCTGGAATTGCGGCCACTAATCTGAATTGGTTTCACATCCAGGCGACAGTTTCGCGGTTTGCTTCAACGGCATCTTATGACCGATGCGGACTGGGCTGGAGCAGCCCAAGTCGTACAGCGCGCACTCCCACGAATATCGCCACTGAACTTCATCAACTCCTAGCCGGAGCCGGCATCAAGCCGCCCTATATCCTCGTGGGACATTCCTTTGGTGGACTGGTGATGCGCCGCTTTGCGCTGAACTATCCAGAAGAAGTGAGCAGCATTGTGCTGGTTGACCCCATGCGCTGCGAGGAGTGGCCGCCAATGAACCCAGGCAAGCAAGCCGAGATTGATCGTGGAAAGAAACTATTCCGTTTTGCCATCCCAATCGCGCGCGTGGGGCTTGCCCGCCTCGCTGTTACTTCGCTTTTCCTGCGATCGGGCGTGGCTGCACAGCGGCTGGCAGGCGCCGCAGGTGATGGCGGCACGCACGTGCTCGACCGCGTGAAGAACGAGGTGGGCAAGATGCCGCGAGAGGTGTGGCCTATCATTGCCGCCCATTGGTCGAGGCCCAATAACTTCGCCGGAATGCGCAGCCACGTCGAGGCCGTGCCCGACACCGTTCGCGAGATGCAGAACGCCGGGCCTATTCTGAAAATCCCCGTGCTGGTGCTGACCCCGGAAAAATCCACGCCGCTTTCTGATGATTGTCTCGCTCAGATAGGCTGTCGCGTGCGTCAGGTGATTGCGCCCAAAAGCGCTCACTGGATTCATCTCGATCAACCGGATCTGGTGATTGATTCGATACGGGAGATGGTGGTGGCCACCACCACAGAGACGATGGCCGTGGCTGACTGAGACCGTCGGGCGACGCGACTATGCACGTGTGCTTTCTAGATCTACTTCTTCTCTCCGGCTGCAAAGGTAGTCCATGGGCCTGATTTCATATCGATAAGAATCGGTTTGAGGTAATCGTACTCCGGGTGCGCCGCCAGGAAAGGCTTGGCAAGAAAATCCTCGCCACAAGGGTGGCCGGCGTGAGCAATCAGTGAAAGGTTTGCGGCCAGACCCGAGTCAGTGACCTTTCCGGTTACCGACCCGGCGGGATAGTAGGGAGCCCAGTCAAACTCCGGAATGCCGCGCTTGTTCTTATCCACGTGGCCGCAGAGTGAGCGTTCGTCGGCTTCGTTCTTGCCGGTGAAACTGTCCTCGTGGTCGGCCATGAACTGCTCTGCCAGATCAACATCGATGCGGCCCCTGGATTCGGCCATCTTCTTTTCCCATGTCACGCGGCGGGCATTGGGAGAACTGGCCAGATTGTTGAAGTCGAAGCCGCTGGTTTCAGTCTTGATAAGTTCTGGATCTCGGGCAAAGTTCGAGCTAACGAAATAGCCATCTTTCGAGCGCCAGAGCGGAGTATTCTTGAGCCCTAATTCAAGATAGGCGATCTCGCCTGTCTTGCGGTCACCGATGAGCCAGTCGTTTGCATATCCTCCGTTGTTGCCCTCTTTGATTAGGGCCACATATTCATCAATTGACCCGGCATACTGGAGCGCCTTGCGAGAGCGAACAAACTCCGGCTTACCATCCGGGTTCCAGCCCTCGAATTGAGTAATCGTGGTCTCGGTGATGAGCAGGCCTGCATCATTAACAGCGAAGTCGTCCTGGCTGGTGATCACGCCCGGGGTGCCGTCCATGAGGACGTGATGGCCGCGGGCTGGTTGGATGTCGAAGATGACCGTCCAGCGAGCGCCCTCGGCGTAGCTGGTCCAGTTGTTGTGGGCGATGACGATTTTGCCGCCTTTGGTATAGCTTCCGGTGGCGATGAAGGCCGAACAGCGACCCTCTGGTTTGATGTCGGGAGCCACGGCGGCGTGCTGGTGTTTTGCGGCCTCTTGTTTGTTGAGCCAGGGCACATAATATTGAGGCAGCTCGATGCTTCCATTCAGAGCCACTATATCCCAGACATCGAGCTTCAAGCCCTTGGATTGGACCCCTTTAGCGATGCCTTCCAACTCCTGCTGGTACTCGGGATCGATGTGCGGCCAAAGCATTTTACGCCCGGATTCGCGGAAGAATTCCCAGTTGCGCCTGGTCGCGTGCGTGCTTTCAATCTGAATGACGTGGACCATGTCCGCAATTTCGGCGGATAGCAAGCTGCCGTGCTGGAAGCCGATCTGCGAAGGAGTGCCTTCAAGGTGGACATAGGTCCATCCACCGCGCTCAAAACGGTAGCCCGGCTGGAAATCGGGTTCCATCTTTCTTGGGGAATCAGTACCCGAACGTGCCGGTGCGCCAGCAGCGCCTTGCGGAGAGGCCGCGACGGCAGTGAACAGGGAAAGCAGGCAGACAAATAGGGCGCAAGGAAGCGGACGATGCATCGGGAATCCTCCAGAATGCATTGAAGATATCACGAAGGACGCAGTTCAGCGTAGCTTCTAATGCTTCCTTACCGGCTTGTGAGCGGCCTTCTTGACCGCGGGTTTGGCGGCCTTGACCGGCTTCTTCTTGGCCGCAGTGGGTCTAGGAGCTTTGGCCTTAGCTTTGACCGGATGCTTTGCGACGATCTTCGCCTGAGACTTCACTGGATGCTTAGCTGGTGCCTTTGCAGAATTCTTGACAGGAGCCTTAGTCTTGACTAGCGGCTTTGCCTTTGGAGTTGGTTTCCTGACTTGAATTGCCTTGGCGGATGTCAATTTGGATTTGAGCTGAGCAGCAGGCGCGGCTGAACTGCCCGTCTTTGAACCGGGTTTCGCCGTGTGCGATGCGGCTACAACGATCTCCGGCATTGGTTGAGCCTTGGGTTTCTGAGCCGGTTGGGGCTTATTTGCCTCTTTCGGCTTGGCCACTGCATTGGGCACCAGAATCGGTTTGAGTGGTTTGGGTTTGGCCGCCGGATTGAGAGCCCTCTTGTTCGAAATCAATTTGGGAGCTGGTTTGGACGACACGCTCTCTTCCTCATCTTCTTCATCGTCGGCAGCGGCTTCGGATCCCTCGCCAAGGTCTGCTTCTAAATCCACCTTGGGAAGGTGCAGCCCCATAGAGAGGTCATCGTCGTCTCCGCCCATGTCGTCCAAATCCTCATCGTCGTCCAAGCGGTCCTCTGACTCATCGTCGAAGGAGTCTCCCTTCAGCTTGGCCTCGGCGCCGCGTTTGGCGCGTGGCCGCTTGATGGTGACCTGCGGCGGTGGAGCGGGCGGCGAATGGGGCTCAAGGAAGGCACGAGCCTCCTCCGGCGTGGACAGCTTGCCATCCAGCAACTCCAGAAAAATGGAATGGACAATATCGTGGTACGCCGGCAATTCAGGGGTGATGCGCATCTCCTGCATCAGCGTGTGAGGGATGCGCTGGCGGACTTCAGGCCAGACTTTGAGGAACAGATTAAAGCGTTCCTTGACGACCGAATCCCTGCTTGTAAACCCGAGCCATAGAATCGCTTCCGGATCATAGCTCGTGAAAAGCTTGAAGCCGGCCGAAGGGATGGAATTGTGCTTGGAGAGCAGCGCCTTGGCAAATCCGGCAGCCAGTGCATCCAAGCTGCTCCACTCTTCGACAAAGCCGGGCCGCAGCATCTGCTTTTTGAGAGTCGCCAGGTCCTTGCCCGGTAGTTTGGCGGTAAGTAGCCGCATTTGCGCCGCCGACATATCGGGATGGACGCCTTGCAGTAGCAGCTCAACAGCGAGATCGTGCAAGGCAGTCAGTCCAGCCTCGTCGGCCTTAGCGGAGTTCCAGACGGGGAACAGAACCTTCATCCAGCCTTCTGCCTCAAACGCGCGCAAGACTTTCAACCCATCTTCTTCGTGACCGATCTGCTCCAACTCCTGCCTGCGGGCTTGGGCTGAGAGGTGTTCGATGACGCCTTCCTCTTTGGCGTTCATGTAACGCGTGTGGGTTTTAGGGTCCATCTCCCAACCGAGGCGAGCCATGTAGCGCGTGGCGCGAATGAGCATGGACGGCTCTTCGAGGAAGCCGTAGTTGGAGACCAGGCGCAGGGTCCGCGACTCAATGTCTGCAGCACCGTTCATTGGGTCCATCAGCAACCCAAACGAGCCTTCGTTGAGGGAAATCGCCATGGCGTTGACGGTGAAGTCGCGGCAGCGAAGTTCCTCCTGGATTGACGCGGGATGATAAACCGGCTTGCCGGGCTTGGGATACTCGACGCGGTGCGTGCTAACCAGATCAACGCGAACTGTGCCGGGAAAACATAGATAAAGGGCGCGGATGGCTTCGTCTTCGCCCCACACCATGCCGCCACACTTCTCGATTGCTTTCTTGAGCTTGAGCGCATTTCCATGCATCGCCACTTCAAGATCGCGGACGGCATGACCGCTGGTCAGGTCGCGTACCGCGTCCCCGGTGAGAAACAGGATAGTGCCGGCCTCGCGCGCTACTTCACGCAAGTGGCGCAGAGCGCTTTGTTGATCTGCTGACAGCCGGTTTTCCAGAAGATAGATGTAGTCGGGCATTAGGTTTCCTGCTTCCGCCTTCTGATTTCCTCAGCCAAGTGCCTGATGCTGTTAGCCTTACAGCAGGCTATTACCTTGGTTGCAAACCAGTACTCTAACACAAGTCGGTACTGTTGGCTAGGCCTTAGTGCACCAACTATGCGACTTTTCCTGTCCGCTCCCGGCTCGCTTCCTCACTCTGTTGAAGATGGCCCAACCCTTTGGGGCTCTTGTTCGTGCGACAATGCAATGCGATGGTCTCTCAACGCAAACCAGTGATCGTACGCAAGTTCTCCAGGGAATGGTTCGCTGGGTACGCTGAAGCAGGCCTCGGGCAGGATGCTGCGGGGTTGGAGATTCTGGATCTGACCGGCAAGGTGCTGTGCATAGGCTGGGATCAGGTTAAATGGGTCTGCTATGTGCGTGACTTCCCTGCCCAATCCTCTGATTCGGCCAATCCAGAGCGACTTCTTCACAAGCGGTTTGCCATCAGACCGCGGACTCCCGGCCTGTGGCTGCGTATGACCCTGAATGACGGCGACGGACTCGAGGGTCTGGCTGCGAATGACCGCTCGCTGCTGGAAGGTGCCGGGCTGCTCCTCACCCCGCCGGACACTCGCTCCAACACGCAGAGGATCTACGTGCCGCGACAAGCCATTCAGACCTTGGAAGTAATAAGCCTGATTGGCTCGGTGGGTCGCAAGAGGCCTGAGGCCGCCGGGCACCCAACAGATCAGCCAGAGCTGTTTCCGCGGGAACCCGATTTGGCGTAATGAGCCTGTTTCGCTTCTTCCTCGTCGGCTTCCGCCGCTCTCGATGCCCATTCCAGTACAATTCCATCCATGAAGCTGGGCGAGTTGGCAATGAAGCTGGGTGCAGAGCTGCGCGGAAACGCGGAGCTGGAAGTTACAGGCGTGAAAGGGATTGAAGAGGCTGGGCCAACGGAGATAACCTTCGTGGCCAATCCCAAATATGGAGGCTTGGCGCGCAAGACCAGGGCGGCGGCCGTGTTGGTCGAACCGGAGTTCCCTGAAATTGAAGCAGCGACGTTGCGGCTCAAGAACCCGTACCTCGCCTTCTCTCGCGCGCTGGCAATTTTCTACCAGCCGCCGGCTTACGCACCCGGCATCCATCCGACGGCAGTCATCGATCCCACAGCCGTCATCGGCGAAGGAGCGCACATCGGGGCTTACGTTGTGATTGGCTCCGGAGTGAAGCTCGGCAATCATGCCACGCTGCTGCCCCACGTAGTGCTCTACCCCGGCGTAGAAGCCGGTTGTTATTTTTTTGCCCATGCTCATGCCGTGGTTCGGGAGAGCTGCGTTCTGGGCGATCACGTGACGCTGGAAAATGGCGTCATCATCGGCGCGGACGGCTTCGGGTTTGCCAAAAACGAACAAGGTCACTGGGAGAAGATTCCTCAGTCGGGACCCGTGCGGTTGGGTAACCGGGTGGACGTACAAGCCAACGCTTGTATTGACCGGGCGACGGTGGGAGCCACCGAGATTGGCGATGGAACCAAGGTAGACAATTTGGTTCAGATCGGGCACGGCTCGCACGTCGGAGAGAATACACTTCTTTGCGGGCAGGCAGGCCTGGCAGGCTCGTCGGTGGTGGGCAACAACGTGATACTAGCCGGGCAGGCAGCAGTGGCCGGGCATTGCACGCTCGGCGACGGGGTAATACTCACCGCGCAAAGTGGTGTGTCACACGACGTGCCAGCCGGCAAGATGGTTTCCGGCTCGCCGGCCTTTGAGAATCGCACTTGGCTGCGTGCGGTGACCATCTTCCAGCGTTTGCCTGAGCTGCTGAAGCGGCTGGATAAGGTGGAAAAGAAGCTGGCCGCTCAGGAAGACACAGCGGATGCGGACCGGAGCAAGGAATGAAGTCCTCGATGGGTATACGGAACGCAATTCTGGCCGCAGTGTTCGCACCAATGCTGGTTTGGGCCGCAGGGTGCCACTCGTACCACGTTGACGTGACGGTGGAGAACCGCACAGGCGCTGCGATTCAACTGCTGGAGGTGGATTATCCGAGCGCCAGCTTTGGAGCCGACAAACTGGCGGTCGGCGAAGTCTTCCGGTACAGTATCCAGGTGCGCGGCGGCGGGCCATTGAAGGTGGAGTACACCGGGAGCGATGGGCGGCAGGCGCAGATGAACGGTCCAACGCTCGCCGAGCATCAGGAGGGCCGCGTCCAGATTGTGCTGTTGCCTAGCGGCAAGGCCGATTTTTATCCTAAACTGACTCCGCAGTTCTGAAGAAACCGTTCCGATTTGCACTGAAGTCTTAGAAAACGCTAGGAAAACAGCCTCGGTGCCTGTTTCCTCTTCAAATCTCACCGATAAACACGGTGAGAAGGGAAAGATGAGCGACAGCGTTGCACCCATCACTGGCCGGCGCCGGTTTCCGTGGCTGCGAAAGCATAGTTTCGCTCTGCGCCTGGGGGCGTGTTTCCTCTCGATCACTTCCGTAACGGTAGTGGTGGACACCGCCCAGCACTGGAGGCCCGAGAATAACCTCGTGTGGTTCGCCAACGGGCTGCTTCTTGCATATCTGCTTCTTGCGCCGCGCTGGCGCTGGCCTGCCTACCTGATCACCGGGTTTCTTGCTTTTTCCGTTCGCAGCGTGCTCATCCACGCGAGGTGGAATGAATTCCTGCTCTACAACGTATTGAATATCGCTGAGGTGATGATTGGCGCGCTCCTGCTGCGGCGCCGTTCGACAGCGCTTCCCCGCTTCACGGAATACAGCTACCTCATCCGGTTCTTCGGCTTTGCGGTTCTGGCTGGACCGGCGTTTGCAGGTGGCATATATGCGCTGGCATTCCCCATCTTTGCTCATCCGGTGCTGTCACATCCCTTCTTGAGCTGGATGGCTGCCGACAGCCTGGGCATTGCAATTGCTACACCGGCCTTTGCAGCCATCTTAAAGACCCGGTTTAGAAACACCGTAGATTGGCGGCAGAATTGGCGCTACCCGTCTTTTCTGCTACTGGTGGCAATCGCCGCATTCGCGCAGAATCGTGTGCCGCTGATTTACCTCATTTATCCGCTGCTGGTTCTGGTGTTGGTGCGGCTTGGGCTGGGATATGCGTCGCTGTTTACTTTGCTGATTGCCGCCATCGGGGAGTGGTCAATCATCTGCGGCTATGGCCCGTTTGCACCGGCGAGTCTTCCTGATCCAACGACACCCAGTTTGCATCTCCAGGGCGCGGTTGCTTCCGCGATTGTGCTGGTCTACGGAATCTCTGTCGTACTGGAGCAGCAGAAAGCCACCGAGCGCCGGCTCCAGGAGACGGTTTCTCTCCATAAGCTCGTTACGGAAAACTCACGCGACCTGATAATCCTCGCCGACTTCAACGGAGACAGGTCTTACGTTTCTTCGGCCTCCGAGAGCATGGGCGGATGGAAGCCGGAAGAAGCCGCGGCGCTCGCAGGGCTTCAGATGGTGCATCCCGAGGACAAACCCAAAGCCGAAGAAGCGCTGCGTGAATTGCGGTCCGGCAACGAGGGCGCCATGGTCGAGTGCCGCGTCCGGAAGCGGAGCGGAGAGTATCTCTGGGTGGAGGCCGCGCTCCGGGTAGTACACGATCCGGTCACTGGCGCACCTTCAGGAATACTGAACATTGTTCGCGACATCTCCGAACGCAAACGCTCTGAGCAGCAGCTTCAGGATGCCTACCGCAACGTAGAGGCACTGGCTTTGACGGATGGGCTTACGGGTCTGGCAAACCGGCGGCACTTTGATCAGTATCTGGCGACCGAGTGGCGGCGCGGCATGCGCGCCCGCCAGCCGCTATCCCTGCTCATGCTCGATGTGGACTTGTTCAAGGCATACAACGACAGCTATGGGCACCAGCGAGGCGACAGTTGCCTCAAGCAAATTGCGGAGTCGTGCATGGATGTTGTCTCGCGTCCCGGAGACCTGGTGGCGCGCTTCGGTGGCGAAGAATTTGTGGTGATCATGCCCAGCACGGAAAGCGAAGGCGCCATGCAGGTGGCTGAAGATATTTGCGAAGCTCTGCGCAGCCGCCGGTTGCCGCACAGTGGAAGCCCCCTGGGAATCGTCACCATCTCCATTGGTTGCGCTACACTGATCCCCACGTTCGGTAAACATGCCCCGGACCTGATTGAGACCGCCGACCACGCACTCTACGCAGCCAAGCACAACGGCCGTAACCAGGTGTGCCTTGGCAATGCGCAGGAAAAACGCGTGGAAGGCGCGCTACTGCAGGCTTAAGCAGTCACCACAGCTTGAGCCGGATTCGCATTTTAGCCGATTTCAAATAAACGTGGAAGAAACTGCGCCCTAATCGTGCACGGTTTGCACCTCCCGTATCCGGCGCAGAAAGTGTGCCAAATACGGGAGACCACGTTACAGCTTTCTAGTGCACCATGCCCTGGAAGAGCGGAGATTGCAAGAGGCTGCTGAACTGCGCATCTGAGGTGGCGAAGTGAATCGAAAGCCGTCCGGAGTCGGAGGAGAGGCTGGTGGCGCTCAATGCCTGTTTCTCTGCATCCGAGCCACTCATCTTGCGTAAGATCAACGCGGCCGATAGCAGCGATGAGATGGTGGCCGCGGTAAAGCTGTCGCCAGTGGAAATTGTCAGGTCGAACTTGACTCCGTGCTGAAAGTCCATTCCATACCAGGAGGCCTGTAAACGCTTCTGCACGGTTTCAAAGTCGGTGAGCGAGCCGGCCTCGCCCAGCACTTGCTTCATCATGGTCTGCGTACCCTTCTGGTCGAGGATGCTCCACAGGGGTTCGGAGTCCACAGAATTCATCGCATCCATCATCGGCCCGTTGGTCACCAAACTGGGCGCCATGCCGTCACGAGCATCAAGTGCTCTAGTGACAGCCTCAGAATCGCCAAAGACCATGGTAGAGGGATCGACAAAGCACACTACCATTCCAGTTTTTGCCAGCGGATAGACCCTGTTGGTGCGCACCAGGGTGGCCTTCAGTTTCTGTGTGCGGAAGTTAGCCACAATCTCCTGTACTGAAAACTGGCCCTGTGCAATGCCGACGGTATCCAGCTGGTCGCCTTCACTCTTCGAACGGAAAAGTGCAAACGCCAACTCCTCCACATCGTGGTTCTCGTTCAGGCCTGACTTGTGTAGCGCATCTTCGAAGCGCTTCAGTCCCGGCGGCATGACGCGTTCCCGTAAATCCATAGCCGAGGTCGAGTTCTGCATAGCGTGGTAGTCAATAGCCACCAACTGCTGCACATCATGCGGAATGGCGGTGCGGGCATCGGTTGACAACTGCGCCGCTGGCGCCGAAGCAGCCGCGACAAGAAAGAAAGCCAGAATTGAAAACCTCAGGAAAGCCTTTAACAAATTCATCCTCCATAGTCGCGGAAGTTATTGAATCCATGATTAAAGGAGGCCGCATAACGCGCGCCTCCGTAAACTCAATGGTCGACAACCCCGTTCCTATTCCACCTTCATTTTACGCGTTTGGGTATGCCTGGCGCACCCTTAGGGTCGAATCGGGCCTTCATACCTCTTCCGGCCAAGCCATTGGAGCCGCCAGTCGGCGCTCCAGAATCTTGGTCGGCGCGTCGAACCCAGTCAATTGACGCATCCACTCGCTATCCCGCTCACAGGCAGCTTCTGGAAGCAATCCGATGACTTCACCCTCGACGGGCACGGCTTTGTGGCGCAGTGCAAGCGCCGAGACGGCGCGGTAGACATGCGAGAGGGGTGTGACTTCCAGATCTGTAATGTCCATGGCAAGCTGTGCGCGGCCGTGAGCAAGCACTCCCATGGCTTTGACGCCTTTGAGGCCGCCAGAAGCTGCGCGAATTCCCTTGGCAATAGCGCGCACCATAGCGACGTCCGCTGAATCGAAGTAGATGTTGTAGGCCACCAGGAGCTTGCGGGCCCCAACTGCGCAAGCGCCGGCGGTCGGATGCAGGTTGGGGCCGCCGACGTCGGGTCGCCTGGAAGAATCCTTGGCGACAGCATCGCGCAACCCTTCGAACTGCCCGCGACGCACCTCTTCCACGTTGGCGCGGTCGGGCCGGGCCGCCGCCGCCCCGTAAAAGAATACCGGTACACCGAAACGTCTCCAGATTTCCTGGCCTGTCTGGCGGGCGAGTAGTGCGCACTGCTCCAGTTTGATGCCAGAGATGGGAACGAAGGGGATCACGTCGGCTGCCCCGATACGGGGATGAGCACCCTCCTGCCGGGTCAGGTTGATCAGTTCCACTGCCTTACCGACGCCGCGGACTGCGGCTTCAACCATCGCCGCGGGTTCGCCGGCAAGGGTCACCAGGGAGCGGTTATGGTCGGCGTCCATTGACCAGTCGAGCAGATGCACCCCTTCGACGCGCATCGCGGCTACTATGGCCTCGACCCGCCGGGCATCCTTGCCCTCAGAGAAGTTGGGAACGCACTCGACAACTGGTCCGCTCATCGTCTCATTTGCCCTGGCTTTTGACTGAACACACCCCAACCGCATCCAATCAAAGCGTCTGTTTAACTCGCAATCACTTCCAGAAGGTATAGCCCACCTGCACCTGGAGGCTGGCATTAACGCCCGGATTGCGGTCGCCCAACGAGGCTGAGGATATATGCACCGCGTTTACAGCCAGGTCAATCGAGCGCCTGTCGCGTGTGAAGTAGTGAATGCCAACTCCGCCCTGCGGCGAGAAATTCCAAACACTTGTGGAACCATCAACGGGGAAACCTGGGGCACTCGAAAAGCTTGGCGGGAACTCGCGCGTGGTGTAAATGAGCCCGCCTGCGCCCTGAAACCATGGCTGAATACGCCGTGACTTGGTGAGAAAGTTCCAGCGGAAGATTACCGGCGTAAGGCTGACGCCACGATAGGTGCCCCCGGCAACCGGCAGAACGCAAGGGACCGATACCCCGCTGGGCTCGATGCAGTTGTAGTTTGCTGTGTGCGGAGCCGGAGTATAGGCCTGCCAAAGTGGCATGATATTGGCGCCCAACTCAAACTGGCCGCTAAGAACACCAGCATGAAGAACCGGGGTTAGAGGTTTGGCCACCTGGAATCCGCCCCAGAAGAACTTGTAGTCCGACCGATCGCCTATGCCCGTTCCCCAATCGACAAATGGGCCATACTCCCAGCTCCTGGCGTCACGAACCTGGGCTACGGGATTGTCTGCTGTAGGCGTAGCTACTGTTGCGCCCCTCTCGTTAGTCTGGGCGGCGGCTATGACTGTTCCTGCCGCGGTGGCCCCACTCAAAATGACCAAGACAAAGAGCTTTACGATTCGGGTCAACGTTCTTCCCTTCCCTTAACGAAAATTCTTGAATCTCCACAAAAAGGCCGCCACAACCGGGCGGCCTTTCGAACGCCTTCTGGCGCTTTCCTAGCCGGCCGCCGCTTCCATCTGTTCGGCGTCCATGTCGAAGTTCGAATAAACGTTCTGCGTGTCGTCGCAGTCTTCCAGTACCTCGAGCAGGCGAATCATCTGGGTGGCCTCTTTGCCTTCCAGCTTGGTGTAGGTCGAGGCAACCATGGTCACCTCGTTCATCACCATGGGGATCCCAGCAGCCTTAACGGCCGCGGCAACACCCTCGTGGTCGGCCGGATCGGAAACAATCTCCCATGTGTCGCCTTCGTCGTTCAGGTCTTCGCCGCCATGTTCGAGAACGATGCCCATCAGTTGTTCTTCAGTGGCTGCGTCCTTCTCGACGGCGATGAGTCCTTTCTTATGGAACATGAACCGAACTGAGCCGGATTCTCCCAGATTTCCGCCATTCTTTGCAAAGGCGTGGCGGATTTCGCTCACTGCGCGGTTGCGGTTGTCGGTCAGCACATCCACGATGATTGCGACGCCACCGGGACCATAGCCCTCGAAGGTGATTTCTTCGTAGGTAAGGCCCTCCAACTCGCCAGTGCCGCGCTGGATCGCCCGCTTGATGTTGTCGGCCGGCATATTCTCAGCTTTGGCCGCCAGAACAGCGGTTCGTAACCGGGCATTCGTATCGGGGTTGCCGCCTCCTTTGGCCGCCACGGCGATTTCCCTGAGGAGGCGAGTGAATATCTTGCCGCGCTTTGCATCCAGCGCGCCCTTCTTGTGCTTGATTGTGGCCCATTTTGAGTGGCCGGACATGTGAACCTCAGTAGTAGAGAAAATGGTGGCGCGGCACGCGCCTGACCTTGTGAGTATACCATCGGCAAGGCCGCAAATGGCTAACCCGTGGCAGCGCGGCTTCGGGGGAGGGAGGGCCAGCCCGGGGTGACTTTACTGGCTCACCGCCTGCAACTTACGGTGCGCAATCCCGACAGCCCCAGGCGAGAAGTGGGAAGATGGTGTGAAGTGATCGACATCCATCAGCATCTGATCTGGGGAGTGGACGACGGATCGCCCGACCTGGACACCTCTCTCTCCATGGCGCGCGAAGCCGCAGCCGAGGGCGTGACTCATATTGTCTGCACTCCACACGCCAGCGAGCGTTACCCCTATCAGGCCAAAGTCATCGAGGAGCGCTACGCGGAGTTACGTGGGCTGCTCGAAGGCCATATGGATTTGAGCCTGGCTTGCGACTTCCATATGTCCGCGGAGAATATTTACGATGCGGCGGCCAACCCTTTACGTTATTCGATCGACGGCAAAGGATACCTGCTGATCGAGTTCGCCAACGCATCAATTCCTCCGCAGATTAGTGACGCCATGTTCATGTTGCAATCGGCAGGCTATAAGCTGATCATCACCCATCCGGAGCGATACTCGGCGCTGCTGGGCCAGCCTGAAATGCTGGCGGAATCGATGCGCGGTGGCAGTCTTGTCCAGGTGACCGCCGGCTCGCTCTATGGGCGCTTCGGCAAGACGGCGGAGGCGTTTTCCAATGAGTTGCTGGAGCGCAATTGGATTCATTTTCTGGCCAGCGATGCGCACAACATGACGGGGCGACCACCACATCTCAAAAAAGGTTACGACTACGTGGTCCAAAAAGCCGGAGAAGAGACCGCACGTCGGCTGTGCGTGACCAACCCGCAGGCCGCTGTCGATGGTGCGCCATGGCCTTCCCAGCCTGATCCAATGGGCCTTTGGGAACATGTGCCGCTAAAGTTCCGTGCAAGAAAACTTGCCGCCCCATCGGGCCGGAATGCTAGCACGGGTGCCGCCAGACCCGGCTTATTCAAACGGTTCTTGGGCCGATAGTCATGTGGAAGGGTAAGTTTTTGGGATCAAACAAGATTTGCGTTTGAATAATTCTAGATAAACATTGACAGTTCGATAGCTACAAGGCATGGGAATTTGGATCAAGTCCTCAACACATTTCTTCTGAAGGCTGGCTCTCGCTGGTTCTGAAATCAGCTTGTAGTTAGAACCTGCATTGCCTTTTGCGTCGAGGACCAGCTGTGGTCCGGCGATCTGGTATATGCAAAGAAAAACCGTACCAATGCAAAAGTGCGTGCGAAAGTAAAGTGGCCCTGTCGCATCCTGAGGCGGATCTTCGGTTTACCAAAGTCCGTTATCGCGGGCTGAAAAAGGATCACGAGCGGTTGTTGGCAGCTTTCGAGCTAGTCAATCTCTACCAACACCGCAAGCGGTTGGCCCCGCCGAGGGCAAAGTGTCTCTGTAGGCCGGAAATCGGCCTACAGAGACAAGACTTACCTGTTAATATCGCGCATTCCGCGGCATCTTGCACAGCTGTCTCGACCAAATTGCTTACCCAGTTTTGTCGAGGTCAAAAACTATGACCTGTGCAGAAGCTCCTTAGGGAATCGTCACCGGAATCGGGCTTGTTGGAACACTTTCCACCCCCGAAGAGTCGACGCTTTCTACGATGTAATCGTAGGCTGTCCCTTCCAGGACTGTGTTGTCGACGTAAGACGTGAGAGCATCGACCGACGTGTTCAGAAGGGCGTAAGTTGAACTGCCGCTCAGCGCTCTATAGACGTTGTAGCCAGCCACCGGGTCCGTAGAACTGCTGGGCGGATCCCAACTCAGGTCTACGGAGTAGGATGTCGCAATGCCGGTGCCGGTCAGGGCAATCACCGCCGTAGGGTTGGTTGTAGAGGTGCTGGTGACGGTCAGCGTGCCCGTCGCCGCGCCAGTGACAGTAGGATTGAACACCACTTCCAGGGTTGCCGTCTGCCCCGTTGTCAGTGTTGCCGGGAACGCGGGACCCGACACCGTAAAGCCAGAACCTGCCGCCACAGCGGAGTTGACGGTCACTGGCCCGGTGCCAGTCGAGGTTAGAATCACGGTCTGTGTTGTGGGAGTGTTCAGGTCGACATTCCCGAACCCGATGCTGGTCGCATTGATGCTCAGCGTCGATGTGCCGCCACTCACTGTCAGTGACACGGTTGCCGTTGCAGCCTTGTAGTCGGTGGTGTCGGTGGGCGTGAAGGTAACCGACAAGGTCTGTAATCCCACGGCCAAGACGGTGCCTGCCGCAGGCGAATATGCAAATGTTCCCGCCACGGTCGAACTGGCATCGAGTTGCGTAGCGCTCAGCGCGGTTCCGGAAGTGATGGCTGCTGGAGCCGCCCATGTAATGGCCGGCGTGGACTGGTTCACCGTTAAGCTGACGGTTGCCGTTGCAGCCTTGTAGTCGGTAGTGTCGGTGGGCGTGAAGTTGACGGACAGTGTCTGCGATCCCGCTTTCAGCACGGTTCCGGCAGCCGGTGTGTAGGCGAAGGTTCCTGCCACGGTCGAGCTGGCATCGAGCTGGGTTGCGCTTAGCGCGGTCCCGTATGTGATGGCCGCAGGAGCCGCCCAAGCTATGGTCGATGTTGCCACATTCACGGTCAACGCGACGGTTGCTGTTGCAACCTTGTAGTCGGCAGTGTCGCTGGGGGTAAACGTGACCGTCAGCGTCTGCGATCCGGCTTTCAGCACGGTTCCAGCTGCAGGGGTGTAGGCAAAGGTTCCTGCCACGGTCGAGCTGGCATCGAGCTGGGTTGCGCTCAGCGCGGTTCCGTATGTGATGGCCGCAGGAGCTGCCCAGGTAATGGTCGATGTTGCCACATTCACGGTCAACGCGACAGTTCCTGTTGCCGTACTGTAGTCGGTGGTGTCGGTGGGCGTAAAGGTGACCGACAGTGTCTGCGATCCGGCTTTCAATACGGTTCCAGCTGCCGGGGTGTAGGCGAAGGTGCCTGCCACGGTCGAGCTGGCATCGAGCTGGGTTGCGCTCAGCGCTGTTCCGTAAGTGATGGCCGCAGGAGCTGCCCAGGTAATGGTCGGTGTTGTCGCCGCATTCACGGTCAACGGGACAGTTGCCGTTGCCGAGGCGTAGTCGGTGGTGTCTGTGGGCGTAAAGGTGACCGACAGTGTCTGGTTTCCCGCTTTCAGCACGGTCCCCGCCGCCGGTGTGTAGGCGAATGTTCCCGCCACGGTCGAGCTGGCATCGAGCTGGGTCGCGCTCAGTGCGGTTCCGGAAGTGATGGCTGCCGGAGCCGCCCATGTAATGGCCGGCTTGGCCTGGTTCACCGTCAAGCTGACGTTCGCTGTTGCAGTGGCGCAGTCGGTGGTATCGGTTGGCGTGAAGGTGACCGAAAGTGTCTGCGATCCTGTTTTCAGCACAGTTCCTGCTGCCGGGGTATAGGCGAAGGTTCCCGCCATGGTCGAACTGGCATCGAGCTGCGTCGCGCTCAGCGCTGTCCCGTAAGCGATGGCCGCAGGAGCCGCCCAGTTAATGGTCGGTTTTGCCGTATTCACGGTCAACGCGACAATTGCTGTTGCCGTGGTGTATTCCGTGGTGTTGGTGGGCGTAAAGGTGACCGACAGCGTCTGCGATCCCGCTTTCAGCACGGTTCCGGCTGCTGGAGTGTAGACGAAGGTTCCTGCCACGTTTGAGGTGGCATCGAGCTGCGTCGCGCTCAGCGCGGTTCCGTAAGTAATGGCCGCAGGAGCCGCCCAGGTAATGGCAGGTGTGGTCGCATTCACGATGAGCGTAAGGGTGGCGCTCCCTGCTCCTCCGCTGTTGGTTGCGCTCAGAGTCACGGTCGAAGTTCCGGCCGCCGTGGGCGTGCCCGAGATCAGCCCCGTCCCGCTGTTCACCGTCAGCCCCGCTGGCAGTCCGGTCGCACCGTAACTGGCCGGCGTATTCGTCGCCGTAATCTGATACGAGAAACTGCTTCCTACCGTCCCGCTTGCCGCTGTCGTACTGGTAATCGCAGGCGCCGGCCCGACGGATCGGGACGAAGCCGGCTTGAGTGCCACCATTTTCATCGTCCAGCCGCTGGACGCTGAGCCGGTTGCAGCATAAGTACCCGGGCTGCCAGCGGTCTCGTCTTCAATGAGGTTGCTGTCGAAGGACGACCGGGTCGCGAATCCCGGACCTGCCGTACAAACGCCATCGCCTGGGCAGTAGCCATAGATCACGTCACCTGCAAAATTCGTCGTGGCGTTGCCGCTCGAGGCCGGGGCAGCGCTGCCCGAAGCTCCCGCCTGGACGTCAATGGGATTCGTCTGATCTATGCCGGAGTATTCGGTAAGGTAAAGCTCGAGAATGTTGGCAGTCGCCGAAATGGTGACTGTCACCGTGTCGGCGCCGCCCTTGATGTTCTTGGCGTAATAGACTACGTTCTGGCTGCCAGAGGGAGAGGTGAGTTGGGTTCCGACCGGAATGAAGGTGTTGCCTTGGGAGTCGGTCACGGACGATGGAGTGGTGCTCGCGCTGAAATCAAATCCAACCAAAATGAGGTCGCCCGCGAGGGTGTTCGCAGGGAAAGAAAGGGACGAAGAGTTGGCGTTAGAAGTCAAATTGGCCACTGCTTGCACAAAGTAGGATGCATTCAGCTGCAGGGCAAAGGTCTCGGAGACACTGCCCGCACTCGCCGTCAGCGTTACCGCTTGCGCGGTTGCAACAGACGACACAGTCGCAGTGAACTTGACGCTGGTGTTATTCTTCGTCACCTTTACTGTAGCCGGTACTGTGACAGCTGGATTGCTGCTCGACAGGCTAACGACAACCCCGCCCGTTGGTGCTTCCGAGGTCAGCGTCACCGTGCAGGAATCGGTTCCTGAGCCCGTCATGGACGCCGCTTTGCAGGAAAGCGCGCTCAACGCCTGCGCCACGCCCTGGGTAGCGCCGAACGTGGCAAAGGAGAAGCTGCAGATTAATATCGCCAATAGTGCCTTGCGCCAACGGTAAAGCCCAGAGATCTGGGCGCGACTGTGCTCGCGGCGTTGTCCCGTCCGAGAGCGTCTGGTGCATGGAAATGCACGCCTTATTGAGAATTCGGTCACAAAGTTGGAAAATTGCGGAACTAGACTAAAGAATCCCTTCATATACCTCTACTCCGATGGGCGTCCTCAAAGACTTGATCTCTCTGGGGGTCCAATTCCCTTATCGGCGCTACTGAGGTAAATAGATGGGCGATATAGACCGTGAACAGGTTACTAAAGTTCCACTTGATATAAACATACTAATTTATGATACTTGGCAGAGTCATTCTGCAGCCGATTACAGCCACAATACACTCAAAGTGTTACCAAAGACACATGGGACGGCTCTGCGACGGCTTGCGCATCCCGATGTCGGCGATGATCAGCAGCGGCACCGTGGGCAGCAGTTCCATGTGCTGTTTGCGCTTGCAGTCGGGCGTGACATTGGCCAGTTCTTCCAACCGCGTGCGCGTTGCGCGGTACAATACGCAGCGGCCCTGCTGGATGAAAGAGTGCCCGATGCAGAGTTTTCCGAAGAGCACGACGAAACAAGTACCAGGGTATCTGCATTGCTGAAATTATCGTAGATACGCACGGTACTCTGCAGAATCGGCGGGTGGTGCGCGCGTTGGGCGAGGGACTGGACGGAAAGCCATCGAAGCGGTGATGACAGCCGCGGTCAATGCGCCTGCGGACACGGGTGTGAATTGACCAGAGATGGAACAGGAGTTCCCGGCTGGCACAATCCCCTACAGTCCCAGTCCACCATCGACTGCCAGGACCTGGCCGGTGACAAAGTGCGGCCCCGCAGCAAAGAAAAGAACCGCTTGGGCTACGTCTTCCACGCTTCCGTTGCGCTGCATGGGCGTTTTGGCGGCGAAATGCGCCGACTGCTCTGCGATGTGTTCGCCCATCTCAATCCAACCTGGCGCCACGCAGTTGACGCTCACCTGCGGTGCAAAGGCCTTGGCCATGGCCTGTGTAAGCGAGTGCAGCGCCGCCTTGGAGGCGCAATAGTGCGCGTGGCCGGCCCAGGCATGAATTCCCCCCAGGGAGCCGATGTTGACGACCCGGCCCTCGGCAGCGCGCAGATGCGGCAACGCCTCGCGCACCACCAGGAAAGGCCCTCGCGCATTGGTCTCGAAGGCCACATTCCACTGGTCTAACGTAAGGCTGTCGAGCGGCGCCGACTCAAATATGGCGGCGTTGTTGACAACCAGGTCAAGCCGGCCGAAACGACCCAAAGCAGCAGCGACCGCGGCGCGCACCGATGCTTCCAAGCGCACATCGCATTCGATGGCCATGCTGCTGCTGCCAAGATCTTCTATGTCTCGAACGGTCTTATCTGCTTCCGCGTGGGAACTGTGGAAGGTGACCGCTAGGTCCGCACCGGCTGCGGCGAGCGCTAGCGCGATGCCGCGGCCGATGCGTCGCGCGCCGCCCGTGACCAGTGCCGTTTTGCCGCTTAGAGGCTGGTTGGTCATTGAAATCGATGCCCTTCCAAAACCGAGTGGATTCGGAGGCCGATGCAGCCCGAGGCCACAATTATTTCGGCTGAGCCTGACTGGGCTGCGGGTCCGGCCGGGCTGTGGGCTTGTCCTTTAACGCTGGCGCGGGCGGTGCATCCTTGCCGCCCTCGGAGGTCTCGGGATGTTTCTTGTAGATCGAGTACTGCTCGCCGGGGCGTTTCATCCGAATATCGATCGCCATCCTTGCCTGATCGACTTTGTAGTCGTCTCCAAAGGTCTGAAATCCTTTGGCGATGATTTGCAGCCGTACCGTGTCGCCGAGGGGAAGTACATCGATGATGGTCTTGCCCTCCTCGTTGGTCTTCAGCTCCATGTTGCCTTTGTCCCTCTCGCCCTCCATGGGGTGGAAGATGACTGCAGCATTTTCAATGGGCTTGCCAGTGGAGTCACGCACCACTGTTACCTCAATGCGAGCAGTGGGCGGAGGCGTCTTGTACTTCCGGCCGCGCTTGGAGGGGTTTTGCTGAGCGCTCACAGCGAGCGACGAAACGATCAGGCCCAACGAGGCCACGACAACACAGAGACGAAAAGGAAAACAGCGAACCATGGTCCTCATTGTAAATGGTCGCGAGCATGGAGCAGATGCGCTGCCAGTCGAAGGCGTAACTTTGCCAATTTAGGGTGAAACTATTTGCATGAAATGATGCGTCGAGGCTGCACTATTAAGGCGCACCCACGAAATCTGGCATTCTGGGTGTCGCACGGACAGCGTGGAGCACGAAATGAGCCTTCAGCGCGATTTGCGGAGAACAATCACTCTATCTGAGCGGAACCCACTCATATTTTAGGGACAACACTTGACAATATTGCCTCAAATGCCTATCGTTAGCACTTGGAAGGCAAGAGTGCTAGCACACGGCTGGCTGAACTGCTCGACTGGGTTTGTTGCTTCGGGTTTCGGAGCAGCAACCTAAACATTCCAAAGTGTTTTTCTTGGTTCTTATTCAAGTCCCGCGGCGGGGCTCACCCCCGTTCCGCGTGTGAAGGAGAAGCGAAGCAATGGCATCAACATCAGTAGCGACAACGTTCACCCCGCTTCATGACCGCATCCTCGTCCGCCGTCTGGAAGAGGGCGAAACCATCCGCGGGGGCATCATCATCCCCGACAGCGCCAAAGAAAAGCCCCAGGAAGGCGAAGTCATCGCCGTGGGCAAGGGCAAATCAAACGACGAAGGCAAAGTTTTCCCTCTGGACGTGAAGGCGGGCGACACAATTCTCTTCGGCAAATACTCAGGCACTGAGATCAAGATCGACGGCGAGGAGTTTCTGATCATGCGCGAGGAAGAAGTTCTCGGCATCGTCAAGAAGTAGCAAGCTAGCCGCGCTTGGCGCGTGTTAGCGAGTCAGCAAGTCAGCTGGTCGGCAAAACGGACCGCTGACCACTGTTCACTGTTCACTGACAACTGAGATTAGGAGAGTTACAAAAATGGCAAAGCAGATTCTGCACGGTGAAGAGTCCCGTCAGGCGATCCTGCGCGGCGTAAACACGCTGGCGGACGCTGTGAAGGCGACGCTCGGGCCCAAGGGCCGGAACGTGGTAATCGAGAAGAAGTTCGGTTCGCCGACCATCACCAAGGACGGCGTGACCGTGGCCAAGGAAATCGAGCTGAAGGACCCGATGGAAAATGTCGGCGCTCAGCTTGTGAAGGAAGTCGCATCCAAGACCTCCGACGTGGCCGGTGACGGCACCACGACTGCGACGGTTCTTGCGCAGTCTATCTTCCGCGAAGGCGTGAAGACCGTGGCGGCCGGCGCCAACCCAACGGCTTTGAAACGCGGCATCGACAAAGCCGTGGCGGCGATCATCGGCACCCGCGACAAGGACGGCAAGTGGACTGACGGCGGCGCACTCGGCAAGCTGTCAAAGCCCGTGAATGAGGGTTCCGTTGCCCAAGTGGGCGCAATCTCAGCCAACGGCGACCAGGAGATCGGCGACATCATTGCAGAAGCAGTCAAGGTTGTGGGCAAGGATGGCGTCATCACCATCGAAGAGTCGAAGACCATGCACACTGGCTTGGAGACTGTGGACGGTATGCAGTTTGACCGCGGCTATTTGAGCCCTTACTTTGTCACCGACGCCGAACGGCTTGAAGTGATCCTGGAAGAACCCTACATCCTGATCTACGAGAAGAAGATCAGCGCCATGAAAGACCTGTTGCCACTGCTCGAGCAAGTCGCGCGCGGCGGCAAGCCGCTGCTGATTATCGCTGAGGACGTTGAGGGCGAGGCCCTGGCGACCCTGGTGGTGAACAAGCTGCGTGGCACGCTGAACGTGGCTGCTGTTAAGGCTCCGGGCTTCGGCGACCGCCGCAAGGCGATTCTGGGCGACGTAGCCATTCTTACCGGCGGCAAGGCCATTACTGAAGACCTCGGCATCAAGCTGGAAGGCGTGAAGCTCGAGGACCTCGGCAAAGCCAAGCGCATCACCATTGACAAGGACAACACCACCATCGTGGACGGCGGCGGCAAAGCCTCTGAAATCGAAGGCCGTGTGAAGGAGATCCGCGCGCAGATCGAGAAGACCACCTCTGACTACGACAAGGAAAAGCTCCAGGAGCGCCTGGCCAAGCTGGTTGGCGGCGTTGCCATCATCAAGGTAGGCGCAGCTACTGAGACCGAGTTGAAGGAGAAGAAGGCTCGCGTCGAGGATGCTCTGCACGCCACTCGCGCGGCTGTCGAGGAAGGCATCGTCCCAGGCGGCGGCGTGGCGTTGGTTCGCGCCATTCCCGCGGTAGATGCGTTGATCAAGACGCTCGAAGGCGACGAGAAGATCGGGGCCAATATCGTGCGCCGCTCACTCGAAGAGCCTCTGCGCCAGATCGTTGCTAATGCTGGCGAAGAGGGCGCAGTGGTAGTGGCCAAGGTGCTGGAATCCAAGGACCCACACTTCGGCTACAACGCTCAGACCTCTGTCTTTGAGGACCTCGTGAAGGCAGGCGTGATTGACCCGACCAAGGTAACGCGGACGGCATTGCAGAATGCCGCTTCGATTGCCGGTCTGCTACTCACGACTGAAGCTCTGGTCGTCGAACTTCCAGAGCCCAAGTCTGCTCCGGCTGGCGGCCACGGCGGCGGCGGCATGGACGGCATGTACTAACCTCCCAGCGATGGAGGCCAGTCGCCGGGGACCCCGGAGCTTGCCGTCCGTCGCGCCTGTACAGAACAAAGGCCTCCAGCTTTGGCTGGAGGCCTTTTCTTTTGCTCGATAGCCTGCTCAGAAGGCTCCGATCGTGCAAGCGGCCTTAACTCCGCTCATGCGGCTGGGGAAACCGGCATTCGCTGTCCGATGAAATGCCTACCCTGTCACTATGACGCTGGTACGGCTACATTCACAGAGCCGATGGAGGGCGCCGCTGCGGCAGGCTGGGTACGCGACGACCGCAGCCAGCCGGCGGAGAGCCAGGAGCGCGGAATCGAGAACTCTGACCAACCGCAATCGAGGCAAACCTGGACGTCAGGTGAGGGCGTCATTGGCGGGTGGCTGAGTGTGCGGTGGCAATTGCGGTAAAGCCGGATTTCGGCAGGAATGACGGAGACGGACGAGGACTGGCACTTCGGACAGAACATGGGCGTACCTCTGCAACAAAAAGATCAAGACCACAAAGACCACATGGGGAAGTGAATCAACTCTAACCCGCCCTGCACCACTCTTTCAACATTTAATGTGCAAGGATGAAACAGGTAGTCCATCATTTAACAATTTGAAGGAAAGCAATGTTTATTATATCAAATCTTTTTTAATAAGCCTGTATCTGGCGTTTCTTCCTCATAACGCAGCTGTAAAGCGAGTGTGGGACTGAGTCATGATACGAAGCTCACAGTTTCACAGCTTCACAGGAAATAGGGGGGAGGGGGTAGGTCTTGGGGGTGGGGTACGGAACGGGCGCACTCATGACAGAATTTTTCTGTTCCCGCACGACCTTTTCGGCTCCCGGCATCTGTTCGGCCTAATTACCGATTCGCACCTCCAATGAACATTGTGCGCCGATGGATCGTAGTTTTCTGCAATCCGGGCGCGCATCCCGCCACCGATAGGAAAACAACCTAGCCGCCTAAGGATGACGCCATTCGCGGGGCTGCGATAGACAAAGAAAACGCGGCGGCTTCGGCCGCCGCGTCTGTTGGGTTAGGTCGCCTTAGAAACTGAAGCGGGCGGCAATTTCAATTTCACGCGGCGTGTAAAGGAAGCCGCTGGAGTTCGAGCTGTTTTTCACTCCCAGAGTGCCGGAGGCTGACGTCGGGTAGGTGCTGTTCGACGCGCCTGAGAGGTTATATTGCGCATAGTTGCCACCGCCGCTGGGCGACGACAGCGAGTAGGCGGTGGTGCTTGAGTAGCCATCGAAGTTTTCGTGGTTGGATACGTTGAACATGTTGGCCATGAGTTGCAGGCTGCGGCCTCTCTCAAACGAGATGTCCTTCTCCAAGCGGGCGTCATCGACGATCTTGCGCTGATACTTCCTGGTGTTGACGCCGACTCCCGGAATGATGGATGAACCTGAGGACCCGTTCCAGTCGCTTTCGATGGCACTGCCGACATAGCCACCGACGCCCATTGTCCAGGGCAATCCGTCCTGTATCTGGAAGCTGTCGTTCAGGCTCCAGTCGTTAATCAGGATCTTGGAAAGCCAGCTCTCAGAGTGGAGGTTCGGGAACTTATAGAGGGCGTAGGCCACGAGCCTGTTGGGAACGTTGTAGTTGGAGTTGCCGTAGTTGACCCGTGCACTGGAGTACGGGTCGTACCACTCGTTCGTTCCGCCTTCTGTGAGTGCATTCTGGGAGAAGTCCAGGGCGTGCGACCAGGTATAGCTGGCGTCGAATTGGATGCTCTTGAGCGAGCGATTGAGAACCTCGAGCACGCCGGCATTGTAGTTCGAATTGATGTTGCTGACCAACTCGCTAATGCTGCTGAAGTTGTTGGCTACCGTGCCGAAGAGGGCCGTGTTGCCAAAGCTCGTGTAGGTCGGAACGTTGTACACCGTACCGGTGGGGCCCAGGGGGCCGTTGCCGGTGAGATCCTCAACTGTAATAGGGTAGGTCGTTAGACTGGCTGGATTGAGATTGACATCGAGGTAGTTAGGCAACAGGCGCCCCAAGGCTCCCAGGTAGCTCAACTGAACGAAGGTCCCATGGCCAATTCCCTGCTGCAACATCAGGTCGTATTCCTGTACCTCAGGATTGCGCAGATTGGGGGCAAGGAAGTAAGAAGTGGGACAGGTAGTAACGCCGACGGCGTCGGTGCAGACCGCAGCGGAAGGCGACGTAGTGACAATATTCGGGAACTGTGGGGCGCCACCAGTACTGGTTTTCCATCCCGGAGTGATCTGCCCGTTGGGGCTGCCGGTGTTGAGCCTTACCTGAAGCAGGTTTCCGTTGGTGATGCGGCCATAATAGATTCCGTACCCGCCACGCAGAACCGTGTTGCCCTTGCCTGTGAGATCGTAAGAAAATCCGAAGCGCGGCCCAAAGTTCGTTTTGTCGCTGGGGTTGTTTGTCAAGCCGGGATAGGGGTTGAAGTTGCCGGTGGCCGTAGTCAGATTGGGATCGGCGGGTGGCAGGGCCTCATAATCCCAGCGCATGCCGAGCTCCAAGGTCAGGCGCGGAGAGACCTTCCAGTTGTCCTGGGCAAAGATTCCGGTATCCATGGTGGAAATCGCGTAAGCGGGAATGCCAAATCCCTGAGCGAAACTCGAGTAGCAGGGATAGCCGCCATAGATGGGAGCCGCCGCGGTGGTCTTGGAGGTTCCATTCTCCGTCGCGGTCGAGTTGCAGCCAAGATCGTTGGCGGCTGTGGGCGTTATGCCATTCCTGAAATTCATCTCGTCGTTCATGTAGTTGCCAAAGTAGGAGTAGCTGAAAGCGCCGTTGCTCTCGTAGAGGTTGTTCTGCACATCGTAGTTGTGAACCATGTCAACGCCGAATTTCAGGCTGTGATTGCCGTGGCTCCAATAGAGAACGTCACCGACCTGCCATTTGTTCTCTTCCGGGTACAACACGCGGTAGGAGTAATATGGCGAGCCGGCAGAGAATCCGCCATTCCCTGTTGCGATCGCTACCTGCGGAATGTTTCCGTTAGAGGCCAGGTCAGCCTGCGTATACGCAGTTAATGACTGCTGGTTTTCGTTATCGTTTTCGCGGCCATACTGGTAAAGCAGTTCGTTACTAACGCTACCGCTTAAAAGGCTGGTGAGTTTGGCCACGCCGTAGTCCAGCTTTACGTAGTCGTTGCCCTGATAATCCCGCGCATCGTGATCGGAGGCTGAGGTCTGAACGCCGCCGGGCGAATCCCAGCGCAGGCGATGGTAAAGCACGCTCACATGATTCTTGGAGTTGATCTGCCAGTCGAGTTTAGGAGTGTTGATTTCCTGGTAGCCAAAGCGTGCAACTTCTCCGATGTCCGAGTTAAGACCCAGATCCGTGAAATTCTGAGGCGTCGCAGCGCCATTGGCTACAGAACCACCAAACATCATGCTGCTCCAGTCGATGGCGGCCGTGTTGTAGCTTATCTTCTGGCGGGCGGCCAATGTGCAGGCTTGTGCATCGATGCTCGCCTGTGCCGTGGCTGATGTGTCACCCGACAGGTAGCCGAGGGCCGAACAGTTTGCCCCGGTAGGCAAATTGGCTGCGAGCAGGGGTACGGTGTTAAACAGCGACGGACTATTGGGAACACCTACGACAGGAAATACGCGGGTGTGTTGATCGTAGGTATAGATCCAGAAGAGTTTGTCCTTAATCAGCGCGCCGCCCGCGGTGAAACCGTAGATTTTGCGCAGATCTTCAGGCTTGATATGAACGATGGTGTTGGCGCCGTTGATTAGCTCCGTGATCGTGGTGTAATCGTTCATCGCGTTCCATTTGCTTTCGCGATCCCAGAAGTAGGCCTGACCGTGAATCTGGTTGGTGCCGCTCTTGGTGACGGAAGTGATGACGCCGCCGGCGGCACGACCATATTCAGCCGAGAAAACGCCGGTGTTGACGGCAAATTCTCTAACCGCGGCTCCTGTCGTGGAATACGCCTCACGGGTGCGCCCGCGCTCTTCAGAGAAGAAGGCCTGGTTGTCGTCGGCGCCGTCGATCTCGACGTTGTTGAGAATCGGGCTGATGCCGCGAACGCTTACAAGGCCGTAGCCGTTGGAATCGGAAACGACGCCCGGAGTGGTCATGGCAAGCGAGGACCAGCGGCGGTTGTTAATGGGAATCTCTTGCAGCGCTCTGGCATTCAGCGTATCAGTAAAGTCGGGCGACTCGAGGTTCACCACGGGCGCCTGCTCCACGACCTCGATAGAGGACGAGGACGCGCCGACCACGAGGTGCGGCAGAAGACTGGTGACCTGGCCGACCTGAACAATCACGTTATCTGCGTTATAGGTGCTGAACCCGGGCGAGGAAAAAGTCACCCTATAGGTGCCGGGCTCGAGCAAGGGAGCCTTGAAAAAGCCGCTGGCGTCGGTGGGCAGCTTGATCTCGGCGTTGGTCCCCATGTTGTGAATGGTGACGGCTACACCGTTGACGACGGCTCCGGCGGGATCAGTAACTGTTCCGGCGATAGAACCTTCGGTGGAGGTCTGCGCGTGCAGGGCAAGCATGCCCGGGCATACGAACAGGGTGAGGATCATTAGGCAGAAAATGCCTTGATGCATTCTTTTGATCGTCATAATGGCTCTCCAAAATGCTTGTGGTGTTGAGATGCGCTGGATGACTAGTCGGCAGCGCCCCTTCTTGTGAGAAATCTGCACAATGCGTAGTGCACTGGGCATACTGAACTCCGTGCACCGTCGGTCCTCGCATCTCTCGCGGGCGCGCTGCTGCCCTTGGGGTTGCAGCAAACTCTAGTTTTCCCCAATGGGGAAAAGGTACCAAACCGAAATGAATGTATTGTGAAAGTCAGGTATTTACAGATCTATGGTGTGATTTGTCACAGCCAGCGACTGGCGACAAATTTCTCCCGTCGTTTGTGCGGGTGTCATCTGTGGTTAACACGGACCAAGTTTGGCCAGCTTCAACACAGATGACAAACACCGCATGATGAGATGTGCGGAGAATCACTCACTGGCCAGCGCTCTTGGTCCACTGGATGCGCAGGCCGGCACGGAAAGTGAAGGGCAGGCTGGGATAGCCGATGGGAGCGATGTGCCTGTTGTCAGTGAGATTTTCCGCTTGACCATAAATCGCTAGCCACGGGAGCAGCTTGTAGCTTGCGCCCAGGTCGAGCTTGACATAACCCCAGTCGAGGTTGCGGTTGGGCAGAAGCAGCGAATTCTCCTGATTGATGTCCATGTACTCCAGATACGTAGAGTCGTCACTACGGCTTGCAAAAGCGGAGGTAAAGCTTGCCGTAAGGCTCTTCTGCGCGAAGCTGGCTGTGAAAGAGCCGCTATGCGGTGCGCGGCGGAAGGGTCGCGCACCCGCCAATGGTGAGTATCCTCCGATAGGAATGCAGTTTGCAGTGCCAATGGAACAGCCGTAGGGGTAGGTGGGCGCATAGCCGCCCAACAATGCCTCATTGTCGCTGTCGAAGGAGCGCTGCACGACGGCGTCAAGGTAGGTGTATCCGCCGCGGAAGAAGAGGTATTTGCCTATACCGCTCTCGACAGTCGCCTCGATGCCCTGTGCGCGGAAGGCTCCGGTGTTGACATAGAGGCCGGCGTCCTGATTGTAGTAGGAACCGAGGTCGGACGGAGTTAGCCCTGGAATCAGATTCGTAAGCAGCTGTGCGCCCACAGATTCAATCTCACGCCCGAACTCATTGTGAAAATAGCTGGAGCGAAAGACAATTCGCTCGCCCCAGAAGGCCTGTTCCACGCCGCCTTCGTAGGTTCTTGTAGAGGGCGCCGCCAAAGGACTAATCTGCAATTGCTGGGCGGTAGACTGATAGCCGTGCGTGGTTAGAAATTGGTAGAGTGATCCGAACTGCTCGGAGAGTTTTGGCTCGCGTACGCCATCGCCATAGTTGAACAGGATGCGGGTTCCGCTGAAGATGCCCTTGCGCGGACGCACTGCATAGTACGTGAGCCCCGCGCGCGGCGAGGTCTGTGTGCCGAAGATCGAGTAGTGCTCCAGGCTGCCGCCCAGCGTGTAATAAAAACGCCTCTTGAAGTCGCCATGCACACTGGCCAGGTACTCATAGTTCCTGCGTTCGGTTGCGTCGTTCTCAAAATAGGAGGGATCGACATACGTCCCGCGCTCATCTTCATAATGAAAACCGACGAGCGCAATTAGATGGCTCGTGACGCTGTAATCGCCCTGATAAACCAATTGATCGCGATTGGAGACTTGCTGAAACCCGCTCGGATAGACGGCATAATTAGCAGTGCTGTAATCCAGCAATGTCTGGCCCGTCGCGTTGTATCCGTTGGCTCCCTGGATGGTAACCGAAAGACCGTAGAAATTACCCGCGCCGGGTGTGCCGGGGGTTTCATTGCACGTATCGGCGGGGATACAGATGCCCTCCGAAGCCCATTGGCTCCATTGCTCTCGCTTACGGGTAAGACCGTAGCGAAGCGTGTTGTGAAAGGACGCCGTTGTCGCATTGTCGATGGAGGCGCTGACAAAAAGGTCTTGGTCCTTTTGCGTAGCGTCGTCGGCCACCTGATAGAAATCCCAGGCATTGGGAACGCCGGTGGCATCGACGCCATAGTGCAATGTGCCGCGAATCTGCGTACTCCCGTTCGGCTGCCAGCCAACGTTGGCTGCCGTGGTGGCTACGTGGTATTCGTCCATTGGTAGATCGTTGGCAGTCTGAAGCCAGCTGAAGGCGCCCAGGTAATCGAATTGGTTGTGCGCCCCGGCCACTTCCAGTTCCTCGTGCGAAGTGGAGAGATTGTCGGCATCGCCCTGAAAAAGTATTGAGGGGTAACTGGTCGTACCGCGCTGTGTAGTGAGGCTGACTACGCCGCTGCCCGCGCCCGCGCCGTAAAGGCTCGAGTCGGGGCCACGATAGACCTCCGCGTGCTCCATGGCGGTAGTAGAGAGCGGACCGAAGTCGAAGCCGTTGCCTACATCGCCGGCATCGACGCCGTCTAAGAGAATTTTATTCGCGTCTGAATTACCGCCGCGGATGAACAGCGAGGTTAGCGAGCCAAGTTGGCCTTGCTGCACTGAGATCGTACCCGGCATCAGGCGCAAAGCACTCACCAGGTCGGTGCGCAACGCCAGATCAAGCGGGCTCAGCACACTTGTAGCCTCGCTGGTTTGCGGCTGAGGCGTGGGAATGCCGGTAGCCGTAACCACGATGGCTTGACGCACCCACTCCGGTTCAAGCACTACGTTGCGCTCGATCGAGTCGAGTCTGCCTGCATAAAAGCTGGGCGTCTCCAATTGGCGGAAACTTTTTGCGGAAACTATGAGGAAAAAGCGCCCCTGGACTCCTGTAAGAATCTGAAAACTGCCGTCAGCCGTGGAGATGGCTGCACCTACGGCCTTACCGCCGCTGATCAGAACTACGTTAGCGCCTGTGACCTTCGCGCCGGAAGCATCCGTAACCACGCCTCGGATGGAGGCCGCATGGCAAAGCACGAAAGCAGTAGCAAGCAAAAGCAGTGCGATGGCGCGGGGCAGCATGCGCGTCAGTTGAGCATGAATACTGGGAGAAAATGATTGCGCGGAAACAGGCATGAAGGCTCCTTCGTTCCCCTCGGAACGTAAGCGGGTTGAGGGCGCGAGGACCGGTCTCCTGACTTGCGCCTTTCCCAGCCACCTTCCCACCAGCGGGCGCAATGGCTCGCCATGCAGTGGTTAACTAAGGGCTTCCGCCGGTGGCGGAGAATCCCTGGCTGGTTCCCTGCCCTGCCAATAGAACGGGCAGTTGGGCAGGGGCGCTCACAGTTGCGGGGCAGTGGCGGAGTTTCACCGCCTTCCCGAGCATCCTGGCGATTGCCGTGATGGATTGTGCTGACCGTTGTAGAGGACAGCCGTTATGGCATGGAACGAAATTCCATGTCATGAACATTTATAGACGGGACAAGACGAGATGTCAACGCATCGAAATCGCTGGTTTGGGAACTGCGTTTGGGCCATCGCTGATTCAGCGTGGTCCGCGCCCACCAGAATTGTATATCGGACAATTCTTGAAAAGGAGTGGTGACCCCGGGAAGACTCGAACTTCCGACACGCAGTTTAGGAAACTGCTGCTCTATCCACCTGAGCTACGGGGCCACGTTTAGAATCAAATGTTTACAGAATCAGTCTCACCCTCGATCCCCACAGTGCGAATAACTGCTTCATTCGGGCCATCCACAGCACGGGTGAAAATGAGGTAACGCATGTCTCCAAGATACCAGCGTGGGAGCCTCCGGCGCGAGAAACGGGGTGGGAAAAGTGACCTCTGGGCATGGCGGTACCGGCTCACCGGGACAATGAAACAAGAGACTTACCCCGTGATCCTTTACACGACGAAGACGGCCATGGGGCAGCATCTCGAACCGGCCGTCAGGGTGCTCAACAACCAATCCGTAACTCTGGCGACGTTTGCCCCAACCCTGGCGGACGCGATCAAAAA
>Ga0187851_10000381_pt1 | contig 45708 bp, 36 predicted proteins | sample June2016WEW_6_10_FD_132997 | JGI IMG/M metagenome (GOLD analysis project Ga0187851, IMG submission 132997) | Peatland microbial communities from SPRUCE experiment site at the Marcell Experimental Forest, Minnesota, USA - June2016WEW_6_10 | ecosystem: Environmental > Terrestrial > Soil >...
ACTCGAACACGGTGACGCGGATCCAGCTGCCGGCCGAGGCCGGAAAGGACGCCATGCAGGCGGGCACCATGCCGTCGCAGGTGCCGCTCACCCCGCAGCAGGCGGCCAGCCAGGCCCTCAAGGCGGTCGGGCCGAGCACCCGGGTCAGCGTCGAGCGCAACGTGACCGTGGCCGGGCAGGCCGCCTACCAGCTGGTGCTCTCACCCAGGGCCAGCGGCTCGCTGGTCGGCCGGATCAGCATTGCCATCGACGCGACCAAGAACGTCCCGCTGCGGGTTCAGGTGTTCGCCAGGGGCGCGGCCAGCCCGGCGTTCCAGGTCGGCTACACGTCGATCTCCTTCGTCAAGCCGGCCACGTCCAACTTCAGCTTCACCACCCCGCCGGGTGCCAAGGTCAAGGTGATCAGCCCGCAGAGAAGGTCAGGGAAGATGCACGCCCAGGGCGCCAAGGCCGGCGGCGAGCCCCAGGTCATCGGCAAGGACTGGCTGTCGGTGGCGGTGCTGCCCGCGTCCGGGCTGGCCGGCCTGATGGGGGCGGGCAGCGCGTCGAGCGTGGCCGGCTCGGCCGCGCAGTCGGCCGCGGCCGGCTCCGGCGGCGGCAGCGGTGAGGACGCCGCGGTCGCGGGTGCGCTGCTGAAGTCGGCCACCCCGGTGCACGGTGCCTGGGGCAGCGGCAAGCTCCTGCACACCAGCCTGGTGTCGGTGCTGCTGACCAGCAATGGTCATGTGCTCGTCGGGGCGGTCACCCCGGCAGTGCTCGAGAGCGCCGCGGCCCAGGTCAAGTGAGCGCAGGCCAGGTGAGCCCGGGTCAGGTGAGCCCGGGTCAGGTGAGCCCGGGTCAGGTGAGCCCGGACCAGGTGAGCCCGGACCAGGTGACCGGGCCTCAGGCGGACTCCGCCCCGGCGGCGCGCCAGGAGGCGTCCCCCGGCGCGGAGCTCACCCCCGCGATCGTCACCAAGGGCCTGACCAAACGGTTCCGCAGTGGGCAGCTGGCCGTGGACAGCCTCGACATGCTGGTGCCCCAGGGCAGCGTCTACGGCTTCCTCGGCCCCAACGGGTCCGGCAAGACCACCACGATCCGGATGCTGCTCGGCCTGGTCTATCCCACCCAGGGCAGGCACGCGCTGCTCGGCGTGCCGATGCCCGCGGGCACTGTCCGGGTGCTGCCCCGGGTGGGGTCCCTGGTCGAGGGGCCCGCTTTCTACCCGCAGCTGTCCGGCTGGGACAACCTGGCCCGGGTGGACGCGGCGGACCGGACCGCCGACCCGGGCACCGCGAAGAAGCGGATCACCGTGGCGCTGGACCGGGTCGGCCTGCTCGCCGCCAGGAAGAAGCACTACCGGGCCTACTCACTCGGCATGAAGCAGCGGCTGGCCATCGCGGCCAGCCTGCTGCAGCCGCGGGAGCTGATCATCCTGGATGAGCCCACCAACGGGCTCGACCCGCAGGGCACCCGCGAGGTGCGCGGGCTGATCCGGGAGATTGCCACCGACGGCATCACCGTCCTGGTGTCCTCGCACCTGCTCGCCGAGGTCGAGCAGATCTGCACCGAGGTGGGCGTCATGCGGACCGGGCGCCTGGTGTTCCAGGGGTCGCTGGAGGAATTGCGGGCCCGCGGCGCGGCCCGGATCCGGGTCACCACCACGGACCCCACGCGGGCCGCCGAGGTCCTCGGCAAGCTGGGTCTGGCCGACGTGACGGCCGCCGACGGGGCGGCGTCGGCCGCGCTCGGCGACCAGGCGCCGGAGCAGATCTGCCGCGAACTGGTCTACGCCGGCGTCCCGGTGGCCGGGCTGGACACGCCGCGGCCCAGCCTGGAGGAACTGTTCGTGGGACTGACCGGGGAGGGATTCGATGTCGACGGCTGAGCTGTCCGCTCCCCGCGGGGACACCCCGCCGACCACGGACGGGGTGTCGCTGGCGGGGCGGGCCCTGCCCCGCAACGGTCTTCGCGGCTGGATGCGGCTGCTGGGCAACGAACTGCGCCTGATGTTCCGGCGCTGGCGCAACCTGGCCCTGCTCGGCGTGCTCGTCGTGCTGCCCGTGGTGCTGGCCATCGGGCTGCGGGTGTCCATGCCGCACGGCGGTGGTGGCGGTGGCAACGGGCCGGGTGCGTCGTTCTTCGCCCAGCTCGCCGGGAACGGGGTGTTCCTGTCCTTCCTGGCCCTGACCATCCTGCTGACCCTGGTGCTGCCGCTGGTGGTCGCGGTGGTGGCCGGTGACTCGATCGCCGGCGAGGCCGGCCTCGGCACGCTGCGCTACCTGCTCACCGTGCCGGCCGGGCGGACCCGGCTGCTGTCCGTCAAGTACGTGGCCGTGGTCATCTTCGGGCTGGCCGCCTGCCTGCTGGTATCGGCGGTGTCGCTGATCATGGGCGCGATCCTGTTCCCGATCGGGCCGGTGACGCTGCTGTCCGGGACGACCGTGTCCCTGGCGGACGGCCTGCTGCGGCTGCTCTACGTCACGCTGTACGTGGCCGCGGGGATGGCCGCCCTGGCCGCGATCGGGCTGGCCATCTCGACCCTGACCGAGCACCCGATCGGCGCGATCGCCGCCGTCCTGGTGCTTGCGGTGGCCAGCGAGGTGGCCGACAACGTGGCCCAGTTCGCGGTGATCCACCCGTACCTGCCGACGCACTTCTGGCTGTCGTTCGACTCGCTGCTGCGAGCGCCGATCGACACCACCACCCTGCTGCACGGGCTGCTGTCGTTCGCGGCGTACATCGTGATCTTCGGCTCGATCGCCTGGGCCCGCTTCACCAGCGCCGACGTCACCAGCTGAGTCAGAGCCGGGACGGCGGGGTCCAGGTGTTCGGGTCGAGAGTCCCTTCGACCGCTCCCCTGGCGACGTCGGTGAGGCGGAGGTTGTTGAAGCGCGCGTAGTTCCGCATCCGGCTGAAGGCCTCGGCCATGCCGATGCCGACGCGCTCTGAGATCACGCCTTTAGCCTGCTCGATCACGATGCGGCTGGTCAGCGCGGCGGACAGTTGCTCGTTCAGGCGCTGGGACTCGGTACTGGCCCGGTGCTGGAGGATGCTGAGGGCGGCGAGGTCGGCGAAGGCCCGGGCCACGATGACGTCCGCTTCCTCGATCTGGTCATGGCTGGCGCTGAGCAGGTTGAGTGCGCCGAGGGTCACCTCACGCAGCCGCAGCGGCAGGGCCAGCGCCGACTGGAAACCGGCCTCGACGGCGGTGGCGGCAAACAACGGCCAGCGGCCGGACCCAGCCTGCAGGTTTTCCTGCTCGACCCGTTCGCCGGTGTGGAAGGCGTCCAGGCAGGGACCCTCCTCCGCCTGGAGCTCGAACAATTCCAGCAGGCGCATGGCCTCACTGGAGGACGCCACCAGCCCGAGGCCGCCGGCGGGGGAGGCCAGCATCACCCCGGCGGCGGACACGCCGAGCAGGCTGACGCACCGGTCCGTGAGCCCGGTCAGCAAATCCACGACGTCATAGTCCTCCACCAGGGTGTCGGCCATCTCGACCAGCGCGCGCACCACATCGGCTTCCCGGGGCATCCCATCTCTCCTTCCGGGCGCAGCCCCGCCGGACGGGCATCACGATTCATCCGAGCCGGAGCCGCCGGGTGATGATGTCCTGGGCTACATCCCCGACGAGCCGGTCTTGGCTGTACGCGAACGCCCGCAGGCGGATAAGCGCTTCGGTGACGCTGATGTCCTCCTGTACCGAGACTATGCCTGCCGCGTTGTGCACGGCGAAGTGAAAGTCGGCCCCAATCTCCAAGTCTTTCGCCACCACGCCGTCGGGCGCTCCGGCCTGGGTTTCCAGCACCCAGCGGGCGGTCAGATCGGCCAGGACCAGCGCGTCAGCGTGCTGGTCAGCGCCGAGCGGGCCGGGCTGGTTGCGGTAGAGGTTGAGGGCTCCGAGGCGCACGGTGCCGACCCGCAGCGGGAAGCCGAACACCGCCCGCACGCCCGCCTGCAGGGCGGGCGGGGTAAACGCGAACCAGCGAGGGGCATCCGAATCCGCCAGGTCGGGCTCGCTCACCACCGTGTCCTGCAGATACGCATCGACGCACGGGCCTTCACCCAGGGTGTACTGCAAGTCCTCGATCAGGTGACTGACGTCGTCACTGGTGCAGAGCGAGCCCCGGGGGACGTCTCCGGACATGAGCATGACGCCGGCACCGTTCACCCCGGCGATCCGGGGGCACACCTCGCACAGCCGGGCGGCCGGCCACGCGCCGTCCCCGTCGGACAGCTCAGCCAGTATCCGGCGCAGCCGGGTGCCGGGCACGTCAACGCCCCCGTCCCGGGCCAGGATGGATCACCAGGGCTCGAACAGGATGTCCCGCAGGTCCCTGATGGCGCGGTCCAGCTGGTCGGTAGCGTGCCAGATCTTGCGCGCCGCCGGGTGCTCGCTGCCCGTCCCGCGCTCACCGATCAGGCCCAGCGCGCCCTGAAGATCCAGTCCCGCGGCGAAGATCCGGCGGACCACGACGTCGTTCAACCTGTGGGCCATGTCGTCGCGATCGTGGCGAGGAGGCGGGGCCACCCCTGCGGGCCTGGCCAGGCTGCAGTCAGCTGCCGCCTGGACATTGGCTGCCGGGGATCCCCGGGCTGGCCACGCGTGCGACGCGTCGGCCGTCCCAGCCATCGCGAGGGCCGTGGAAAGGCCCAACGTTCGATCCATCACTCAGGCTCCTCCTGATCGCCCGGCCATGTACTGGCCGTGCCACCGGGGTCCTGAGCGACGCGGTCGATTGCGCCCGTACCTCACATGCAGGGTTGGTACGAGTGCCTCCCGTCACGACACTACGCCCGAGTCCTCGTCCCGGGAAGCGGCGTGATCCGGAACCTGCCTGATCTGACGGCGTCAGCCGTGCGCCGTGACACGGCGGCCGGGTTGCCCGAGATGTCCCATCGGCCGCCACCAACTCTCACTACTCGCCGGGGATGCCCGTACCGAGGGCATGGCCGGGACCGAGGGGGCGCAGGTCAGGGCCGAACTCGTAGACCAGCGGGGTAGCGGTCGGCACGTTCAGCCGGGCGACCTCCCCGGCGGACATCCCCTCGAGGTGCTTGATCAGTGCCCGCAGCGTGTTGCCGTGGGAGACCACCAGCACGCACTGGGCGGAGCGCAGGTCCGGGACGATCCCGTCGTACCAGTACGGCAGCAGCCGTGCCGTCACGTCCTTCAGCGACTCGGTCCGTGGCCGGATGTCGGGCGGGACGGCCGCGTAGCGGGCGTCGGCGAACTGCGAGTGCTCCGCGTCGGCGGCGAGCGGCGGCGGTGCCACGTCGTAGGACCGGCGCCAGCGCATGAACTGCTCCTCGCCGACCTCCGCCCGGACTGCGGCCTTGTTCCGGCCCTGCAGTGTGCCGTAGTGGTTGGAGTTCAGCCGCCAGGACCGCCGGGCCGGGATCCAGTCCCGGTCACACTGGGCCAGGGCCAGGTCGGCGGTGCGGATGGCCCGCCGCTGCACCGACGTATGCACGAAGCCAGGCCGCACCCCGTGACGAGCCAGCAGCTGCCCGGCGCGCACCGCTTCCCGTTCCCCGGCCGGGCTCAGCGCAACGTTGACCCAGCCGGTGAACCGGTCGCTCGCGTTCCACTCGCTTTCCCCATGGCGCAAGATCACCAGCCGGTCTGGGCCGCCGGCCGACCGCTCTGCTCCCAAGGTCAGCTCTTGAGCTCGGGGAAGTCTTCTTCCCAGAACTCCCGGGTGCCGCGCGGGCCCGCGGCGGCTCCGGGAGTGAAGCCGGCCGCGGCGGCTCCGGGCTGGGCGTCGGCCGCGGCGGCTCCGGGAGTGGATCCGGGCGGGGCGGTGCCGGGCGTGGCGGTGCCGGGCGGGCCGAGCCGGTCCGTCTCCTGGGTGCGCAGCTCCACCCGGCGGATCTTGCCGGAAATCGTCTTGGGCAGCTCGCCGAACTCCAGCCGGCGGATCCGCTTGTAGGGGGACAGCCGCTGCCGGGCGTAGCCGAGGATCGCGGCCGCGGTGTCCGCGGACGGCTCGAACCCGGCCGCGAGAGTGACGTACGCCTTGGGGACCGCGGACCGCATCGGGTCCGGCGAGGGCACCACGGCGGCCTCGGCCACCGCCTCGTGCTCGATCAGCACGTTTTCCAGCTCGAACGGCGAGATCCGGTAGTCCGAGGCCTTGAACACGTCGTCGGTCCGGCCGATGAAGGTCAGGTACCCGTCGGCGTCCCGGCTGGCCACGTCCCCGGTGTGGTAGTAGCCGCCGCGCATGGCCTCGGCTGCCTGCTCCGCATCCCCGCGGTAGCCGGTCATCAGGCCGAGCGGCCGCCGGGACAGGTCGAGGCAGATCTCGCCTTCCTGGCCCGGCTCCCCGGTCAGCGGGTCGACCAGGACCACGGCGTACCCGGGCAGGGGGTGGCCCATCGACCCGGGCCGCAGCGGCTGGCCCGGCGGGTTGCCTACCTGGGCAGTGGTCTCGGTCTGCCCGTAACCGTCCCGTACCGTGATCCCCCAGGCCTGCCGGACCTGGTCGATGACCTCCGGGTTCAGTGGCTCGCCCGCCGCTACGCACTCACGCAGCGCGGTGACGTCGCAGGCGCTCAGGTCGGCCTGGATGAGCATCCGCCACACCGTGGGCGGAGCGCAGAACGTGGTCACGCCGCCGCCGATCGCGTCCATCAGCGCCTGGGCGGAGAACCGCTCGTAGCCGAGCACCAGGGCGGTCGCCCCCGCGTTCCACGGCGCATACACGTTGCTCCAGGCGTGCTTGGCCCAGCCCGGTGAGGAGATGTTCAGGTGCACGTCGCCGGGCTGCAGCCCGATCCAGTACATGGTCGACAGGTGGCCGGCCGGGTAGGAGGCGTGCGTATGCTCGACCAGCTTGGGCTGGGCCGTTGTACCGGAGGTGAAATACAGCAACAACGGATCTGCCGCGTAAGTCGGACCGTCAGGCTCGAAGTGGGTGCCGGCAGCGGCCGCCTCCGCGTAGCCGTGCCAGCCCTCGGGCGGCGTGGCCCCGGGCGTGGTGCTGACCGCCACCCGGGTCCAGCCGCCCGGGACGTCCGCGAACCGTGGCGTGTGCCCGTACTCGGTGATGACGTGACGCACGTCGCCCCGGGCCACGCGGTCGGCCACGTCCTCCGGGCCGAGCAGCGTGCTGGCCGGGATGATCACCACGCCGAGCTTCATCGCGGCCAGGATGATCTCCCACAGCGGTGCGATGTTGCCCAGCATGAGCAGGAGCCGGTCGCCCCGCCGCGCGCCCAGGCCGCGCAGCCAGTTGGCCACCTGATTGGAGCGGGCGGACATCTCGCCGTAACTGATCCGGGCGGCGGCGTCCCCATCGGCCAGGATGCGCAGCGCGTCCCGGTCCGGGTGCTCGGCTGCGATCACGTCGAACCAGTCCAGCGCCCAGTTGAACTCATCGAGTCGCGGCCAGGAGAACTCGGCCAGCGCAGCCGGGTGGTTCTCGCGGTGGCGCAGCAGTAGGTCCCGGGCCTCGCGAAAGGCCTGCGTCGCTGATGGTACGTCTGTCATGAGGTCATCGTGGCAGTTGCGCCAGGCAATGGGAACGCTGCGCAGGACTCCGTCCGGACCACCACGGCGCTCAGATGGGGGCGGTGAGTTCCGCGAACAGTTTGAATACTCTGTGTGATTTTGCTTTTACCGGCAGCGCTGCGGCTTCCGCCCCGCCGGGATGACGGCGGGGCCGGCGACGCCGCGAGGACGCCAAACCGGACTAACATCCCCTAGTAGTTATAAACCGGACAAGCTACGCTGGGCGACGACGTCATGTCGGTGGGGCAATGACGTCATGCCGGGGGGCAACTGTGCGCAAATACGTGATCGCCGTCGCCGTCGCCATGGCCGGGGGACTGCTGCCGTTCAGCATCCCGGCCGCGCAGGCCGGAACCGGGGGTGGCCCGCCGCCTCGGGGGGTCGTGTCGGCTGCCCCCGCCAGTAACACGCCCCGCCTGGCCACGACGTCCAGTCCCACGGAGCAGATCCGCCAGCTCGTCCCCTGCGGCGGCACCATGTACGCGGTGGGCAGCTTCAGCTCGATCAAGAGAGGCAGCACCACCTACTCCCGCAGTGACATCGTCAGCTTCAGCGCGAGTAGCCCGTACCGGGTCAGCTCCTGGGCCCCCAGGGTGGTGGGCAGCACGAAGACCGACGAGGACGGCGCGGCCGCGGTCAACTCCATCGCGTTCAGCGGCGGCAACTGCGCGGACGCCTACATTGGCGGCAATTTCACCCGGGTCAACGGCACCAGGGTGAACAACATCGCCGAGATCAGCACCAGGACGGGCAACGTGGTCAGCGGCTTCGCGCACGACGCCAACGGGCGGGTCGATACCCTCACCGCGGTCCGGGGCCACCTGCTGGCGGGCGGCACCTTCTCGTCCATCAACGGGGCCAGGATTGCGCGCATGGCCAGCCTGAACCCGTCCACCGGCCGGGGCGACGGGTTCCTGAACCTGTCCATTGCAGGCAGCCAGGTCTATAACCAGCAGCTCAGCCACGGCGGCACGCTCGACCTGGTCGAGGGCGTGTTCAGCTCCGCCGGCGGCGCCGCGCGTCACCAGATCTTCATGCTGAACGTCGGCGGCTCCAGGGCCCGCGTGACCGGCTGGACCTCGCGGGACTTCAGCGTGGCCTGCACCGAGTCGTTCTGGGCCCGCGCGGCGGCCTGGTCACCGAACGACTCCACGGTGTACGTGGCGACCACCGGCTTCCATGTCGTGGGGGGCAGCAATCACGGGGGGCGCACGGGACCGTGCGACGCCGCGCTGGCCTACCCGGCGACCCAGGCGTCCGTCGCACACAAGTGGATCAACTACACCGGCTGCGACTCGCTGTATTCAGCGGCTGCGGACAGCCGCGCCGTGTACTTCGCCGGCCACGAGCGCTACTCCATGAACCCCGGCGCGTGTAACACTCTCGGTCCCGGTGGGTACAACGCGCCGGGCATCGAGGGGCTCAACCCGGCGAACGGCGCGCTGTACGTCAACGCGGCGCGCTCCGCGGGATATTACAGCCGGGCCCGCGGCCTGGGCGCCGACGACATGCTGGCCACCAGGGCCGGGCTGTGGATCGCCAGCGACAACTTCGAAGGCAGCGACGCCTGCGGCGGGCAGAGGGGGCACGCGGGAATCTGCTTCCTGCCCTACAGCTAATACCCGGGTCCGCGGGCGGGCTTCCGGCCCGACCCCTGGCCGGACCATGGGCCCGGGTCTGGCCCGGGTCTGGCCCGGGCGACGCGGTGACCCGCGGTTCCGCCGCGCCGGGCTACCGTGCGGCGGCTGTCGCCCCCGCACGGTAGCGTTTCCGGACGTGGCCCCCGGTGAAAAGCTCGCGCAGGCTGGCCCGCGGCCTGATCCCGCCCCGGCCAAGGTGGACGTCCGGGCGCTGCCTCCCGTGACCGACCTGCTGGCCGCGGCCGTAGCTGGGATCGGCGGGGCTGAGCGGCCCGGGCAGGTGGCGATGGCCGAGGCTGTGGAGCGGTCGATCCGGTCCGGTGAGCACCTCGCGGTCCAGGCGGGCACCGGAACCGGCAAGTCACTGGCCTACTTGGTGCCCGCGGTCGCGCACGCGCTGGCCAGCGGCAGCGCCGTCGTGGTCGCCACCGCGACCATCGCCCTGCAGCGCCAGCTGATCGACCGGGATCTGCCCAGGCTGGCCGCGACACTTGCGCCGCTGATCGGCAAAGAACCGGACTTCGCCATCCTGAAGGGCCGTCGCAACTACCTCTGCCTGCACCGGCTGAAATCTGGGGCGCCCGAGGATCCCCGCGACGTGCTCTTCGACAGGGGCACGACCTCCGCGGTGGGCCAGCAGGTCGAGCGGCTGCACGAGTGGGGGAGCGAGACCAGCACCGGTGACCGCGACGAGCTTGTGCCCGGAGTGGACGACCGGGCCTGGCGGCAGGTGTCGGTGAGTGCCCGGGAATGCCTCGGCGCCCAGCGCTGCCCGTTCGGCCGCGAATGCTACGCGGAGCAGGCCCGGATGACCGCCGGCAAAGCGAGCATCGTGGTCACCAACCACGCGCTGCTCGCCATCAACGCGCTGGAATCGTTCCCGGTCCTGCCCGAGCATGACGTCGTCATCATCGACGAGGCCCACGACCTGGTGAACCGCGTCACCAGCGCCGCCAGCGGGGAATTGTCCGCGACGGGGGTGGACGCGGCGGCCCGGCGGGTCGGGCGGCTGCTGTCCGCGGATGCGGCGGGACGGCTGCGGGAGGCGGGCGAGGCCGCGTCCAGGGCTTTCGCTGAGTCCCGGGATGGCCGTCTCGACCTGCTGGACCAGGACCTGGCCAGTGCGCTGGCCCTCGTGCGGGACTCCGCCGGGGGGTGTGCCACCGAGATCCGCTCCAGTGCCAAGCAGGCCGGTGAGGAGGATCAGCCCGCGGACCAGCTTGCCGCGACGCGCGCGGCGCTGGCCTCCCTGGACGACCTGCGGGGAACTGCGGACCGGATCCTCGCCTCGTTCGTCCCGGACCTGACCTCCCGGATCGACGTGGTCTGGATGGACCGGCCGATGGTCGAGGACCCACGCAGGCCGGCCACGCTGCGGGTGGCGCCGTTGCAGGTCGGCGCGCTGCTTGCGGAGCGCCTGTTCCGGCGCCAGACCGTGGTGCTGACCTCGGCGACGCTGGCCCTCGGCGGCTCGTTCGAGCCGCTGGCCCGGCAGTGGGGCCTGCCGCCTGGATCCGAGCCCGGCGGGGCCGAGCCGGCCCGGACCGAGCCGGCCCGGACCGAGCCTGCCAGGACCGAGCCTGCCAGGACCGAGCCAGTCGTCAGGAGCCCGTCCGGCGGTGAGCCAGACGACCCGGCTGGCGTCGCCCCATCCTCAGCCGGTCGGGCCTCCGGCGAGGCCCGGCCGGGCGGCCCGCGCGCGGCCGGCGCCGGCGAGCCCGAGACCCGGACCGGCGACCCGGGGGAGTCCCCGGAAGAGCCGCCGCCGCACGGGCTGGCCTGGTCGGGCCTGGACGTCGGCTCACCGTTCGACCATCCCCGCCGGGGCATCCTGTACGTCGCCCGGCACCTGCCCCCGCCCGGCCGGGACGGGCTCCCGCCGGCCTACCTGACCGAACTGAGCGAGCTGATCACCGCGGCGGGCGGTCGCACGCTCGGCCTGTTCTCGTCCATGCGGGCGGCCCGGCAGGCCGCGCTCGAGCTGCGCGGCTCGCTCACCGTTCCGCTGTTCTGCCAGGGAGACGACGCCACCGGCCAGCTCATCCGGCAGTTCGCCGAGTACGAGACGAGCTGCCTGTTCGGCACGCTGTCCCTGTGGCAGGGGGTGGACGTCCCGGGGTCGGCGCTGCAACTCGTGGTCATCGACCGGATCCCGTTCCCGCGGCCGGACGACCCGCTGTCCTCCGCCCGGCAGCGGGTGGTGGCAGCCCGCGGCGGCAACGGGTTCATGGCCATCGCCGTCTCCCATGCCGCGCTGCTGCTGGCCCAGGGCGCGGGGCGGCTGCTGCGCACCATGGACGACCGGGGCATGGTGGCGATCCTGGATCCGCGGCTGGCCACCGCGCGGTACGGCGGTTTCCTGCGCGCGTCCCTGCCGCCGTTCTGGGCCACCACGGACCCGGCGGTGGCCCGGGACGCGCTGCGCCGGCTGGCTGCCCAGAACTCCTGACGCCCCGAGCCCCTTCCAGCGCGGAACACCGCCAACGCCCCGAGCCCCTTCCAGGGCGGAACACCGCTAGCCGGGCTAGCGCCCCGAGCCCCTTCCAGGGCGGAACACCGCTAATGATCAGACGATCGGTGTTGCCAGTGCAACACCGATCGTCTGATCATTAGGGCGGTCGCGGCCTTTAGACGCGGGTCAGGACGACCTTGAGCGCGCTGGTGTCAGCCGCCCGGCTGAATACGTCGTACGCCAGCTCGAACTCGTTCAGCCCGAAGCGGTGCGTGATGAACTTCGACGCGTCCAGCTGACCGCTGGTCACCAGGCGCAGCAGCGTGGCGGTGGAGTAAGCGTCCACCAGCCCCGTGGTGATGGTGATGTTCTTGATCCACAGTTCTTCGAGGTGCAGGGTGGCGGGCTCGCCGTGCACACCGATGTTGGCGATCCGGCCGCCGGGCCGGGCCAGCCTCGCGGCGAGTTCGAAGGTGGCGGGCACGCCGACCGCCTCGATCGCGACGTCGGCGCCCAGCCCGTCGGTCAGCAGCCGGACTACTTCCTCGGGGTCCTGGCGAGTGTTGTTCACCGTGACATCCGCGCCGAACCGCTTCGCGGCCTCGAGCCTGGCGTCGGCCATGTCGATCGCGACGATGTGGTGCGGGCTGTACAGCCGGGCACCCATGATCGCCGCCAGCCCGACCGGGCCGCTGCCGACGATCGCGACCACGTCACCGGGCCGCACACCGCCGTTCAGCACCCCGACCTCGTAGCCGGTGGGCAGGATGTCAGCCAGCATGAGGATGTTCTCGTCGGGGACCCCGGGTGGTACGGGGTAGGTGGAGGTGTCCGCGAACGGCACCCGGACATACTCGGCCTGCGTGCCGTCGATCTTGTGGCCCAGGATCCACCCGCCGCCCCCGAGGCACTGGCCCGCGTGACCTTCGCGGCAGAACCGGCAGGTCCCGCACGCGGAGATGCAGGAGACCAGGACACGGTCCCCGGCGCTGACCGTCTTGACCCCGGTGCCCACGGACTCGACGGTCCCTACAGCCTCATGACCGAGGATCCGGCCGTCGGTCACCGCCGGAACGTCTCCCTTGAGGATGTGCAGGTCCGTGCCGCAGATCGTGACGGCGTCGACGCGGACGATCGCGTCGGTGTCGGCGATGACCTCTGGCTTGGGCACGTCTTCCCAGGCCTTCTGGCCGGGGCCGTGATAGACAAGCGCTCGCATGACCATCTCCCGGTATACGCCCGGGCCCGGTGCGCTGACCGCCCGGGTCTGGCTCCCACGGTGCGCCCGGAAAAGGCCCTCCGGCAGGGCCGGAGGCCCTGTTCGGTCAGGCTGAACGTCCTGCCCCGGGGCTAGCCGGGGCTAGCCGGCTGATATCGGGCTCGGGGCCGCCTCGCCGTCGGCGGTTGCGACGCCGGAGCCATCCCGCTCGCCAGCGGCGCCAGCGGCGCCCGCGGCGTCGAAGCCCTCCTAGCCCGGGCGCGGGCACCGGCCCCGGAAATATCTAGGCGACGACGTGCGCTTTAGCTGAAGCAGGAGAACATGCGAAGGCGGTCGCACTGCACGGGCCAATGCTCACGTCCGCCGTCATCGCCGTTTATGCGGTTGCTCTGAACGGTCCCAGCCCGGCGATCGTCCGGAAAAGGGCTTCCTTCCGCGCAGGCGCGCGACGATATTTCATGGCTGCCCCAGACCTCGGCGGTCACACTTTTGATTCCTTAGAGCCGAGGCTGGCATGGATCCGATTTTTCACCGCCCGCGATTTTCCTGGGCAGTTCAGCGGGGCACGCGCACCGTGCACCGCTCGACTCCGTCCCGGCCGGGCCCGCCTAACCGGATCAACAAGCTGGGCAAGAAGCCGTCCGGGCCCACGCCGACGCCGACGCCAACTCCGCGGTGGCCGATCTGGGTCCTGGTGGGCGGGCTGGTGCTCGGGACCCTGCTGCTCTTCCATCCGGGTTTCAAGAGCTCGACGACCCGGGACTTCAACTACAGCGGCTTCGTCAGTGAAGTAACGGCGAATAAGGTCGCAACAGCCACGATCAGCTCGACCGGACTGGTGACCGGCACGCTGCACGGCGGCGTTGCCTACAGTTCCCAGATCCCCACCGCGCTGAACAATAACGCCCTTTCCCCTCTCCTGCTCAAGCACAGGGTCCAGGTCACGGGCAGCGCTCCGAGCTCGTACTCCGTGGCCACCCTGCTCTTCTCGCTGTGGCCGCTGCTGCTCCTGGTGGGCGTCTTCATCTGGTTTGCCCGCCGGGGCCGTAAGCAGATCGGCGGAATCATGAGCTTTGGCCGGTCAAAGGCCAAGCTCTACGACGAGGAGAGGCCTTCCACGCGTTTCGCGGACATCGCCGGCTATGAGGGTTCCAAGGCCGAGGTCATGGAAGTCGTCGACTTCCTGAAGCACCCTCAGCGCTACGCGCAGGCGGGCGCGGTCGGCCCCAAGGGCGTGCTCATGGTGGGGCCGCCCGGGACCGGGAAGACGCTGATGGCCAAGGCGGTCGCCGGGGAGGCAGGCGTCCCGTTCTTCGCCCTCAGCGGATCGAGCTTCGTGGAGATGTTCGTCGGGGTCGGCGCGTCCAGGGTGCGGGACCTTTTCACTGACGCACGCAAGCACGCGCCCTCGATCATCTTCATCGATGAGATCGACGCCATCGGGGGCCGCCGCGGCCCCGGCGGGTTCGGCTCGAACGACGAGCGCGAGCAGACCCTCAACCAGCTGCTGTCCGACATGGATGGATTCGAGCCCGGCGCCAGCGTGGTGGTCATGGGAGCGACCAACCGGGCCGAGATCCTCGACACCGCACTGCTGCGGCCCGGTCGCTTCGACCGGACAGTGGACATTCCCTTGCCCAACCAGAAGGAGCGGGCGGCCATCCTGGCCATCCACGGGCGGGGCAAGACGCTGGCGCCTGATGTGGATCTGGCCGCGGTGTCCCGGGGAACCCCAGGGTTCTCGGGCGCCGATCTCGCCAACCTCGTGAACGAGGCGGCGATCAACGCCGTGCGTGAGCGGCGCGCTGTCCTGTCCGCCGCCGACTTCGCGGCGGCCCGGGACCGCCTGCTGATCGGCCAGCGCGACGCGTCCAACGCGTTGCTGCCCGAGGAAAAGCACTCGGTCGCCGTGCACGAGGCTGGTCACGCGCTCGTCGCGGTCCTGTCGGAGCACGCCGACCCAGTGGCGAAGGTCACTATTCTCCCCCGGGGCGCGGCGCTCGGGGTGACCGAGCAGCTGCCGGAGTTCGAACGCCACCTGTACCGCCAGAGTTACCTCACCGACACGCTCGCGGTCCGGCTGGGCGGCCGGTCCGCGGAGATCATCGTCCTCGGGGAGCCCTCGACCGGTGCGGCGAATGACCTCGCGGGTGCCACCGACCTGGCGACCCGCATGGTGCGGGAATGGGGCTTCTCGACCGAGGTCGGGCCCATCGGCTATGGCCCGGAAGGGCCGAGCCGGGACAACCCGTTCGCGGGGCGTCCCTACGCCGAGGAGACGCAGCGATCCATCGACCGGGAAGTGGCCACGCTGCTCCGGGAGGCCGAGAGCCGCGCGACGATGCTGCTGCGCACGAACCTGGACACCCTCCGCCAGGTGGTCGATCTCCTGCTCGAACGGGAGACCATCGACGGCTCCGACCTGGCCGCCATCGTCGGGGTGCCCGAACGCCTGGCGGAACCAGGAATGGTCTGGGCCCCCGCGGCGGTCGCGATGACTCCGGCGGGTCCGGAGCAGGGCGGAGGCACCGCCGCCAACGGGAAGGCTGCGCCAGTTAGCTGATGCCGCGAACGCCACAGCGCGGTGCATTGCGTGCGTCCTGCGGGCTGTGTCGGATTCGTTTTGGCTGGCGGGGCGCGAGGTGGCGTTGCCGGGCTGTCTGGGCCGGGCGGCCGGGATTCCGGCTGGGCGGCCGGGCCGGGCTGGCGGCCGGGGCCCTGGTCGTCAGCCGGGCAGGGCGGCGAGGGCGGCGGGGGTGAGGTTCCCGGTGGTGATGGCCTTGAAGAGGTTGTGCACGGTGACCGTGAACCGCCATTCGGCGCTGGCTTTGGGTTTGCCGCGGGTGGCCAGCTGGCGGATGCCCATGTTGTGCTTGATGTGCCCGTGGGGGGTCTCGGCGATGTGGCCGCGCCTGCGGTAGGCAGTGATGCCTTCTTCGGTGGCCAGCCGGGCGGCCATCGCCGCGATCGGCCCGCCATCATCGTCCTGGGCGTCCCTGTCACCGTCCCAGGCGGTGGTGTCCTGGGCGGCGGCCTGGCGTGCGGTTTTCTCCAGGTCGCGGTGCTTGCCGACGGCGATCAGCCGGTCGGGGCCGGCCACGGTGAGGTTGTCCCCGGACAGGTACCCGGCGTCGGCCAGCACCAGCCCGATCCTGCTGCCGTCGTCGTCCTGGGTGGCGCTGGCCGGTGCCGGCTGATGGGCCGTGATCAGCGTGGCGGCGTCTTCGGCCTGGCGCAGCATCGGGGTGAACCACCCGGTGTCTGTGGTGTCGCAGGTGAGTTCGGTGGCGATGATCAGCCCGTCTTCGCTGGTCATGTTCTGGGCGTTGTACCCCTGGATGAACCCGCCGCCGCGGACCGGCATCAGCCGCGAGTCCCGGTCAGTGATGTTGCGGACCGGCCCGGGACTTTTCTCCTGGCTGGCTTTCCGCTGCGCCTCAGCGGCCCTGGCTTCTGCCCTGGCCAGGCGGGCGCGGGCGGCCCGCACACGCCCGGAGTCCTCCACTCCCGTCTTGGGACGGTCCCGCCGGCTGCCCGGCACCGGCGGCCCCGCAGCCCGCGTTTCCAGCCGTGCGATCTGCGCGGCCCGGTCAGCGCGGGCCCGGTCCAGCCGCGCCCGGGCTGCGGCCACCGCCGCAGCCAGCGGCGGCGGCCCCGGCGCCCGGCCCTCGCGGGCCAGGTAATCCTGCGCCTGCGCCTCCCGGGCCGCCTCCGCGGCCTGGCGTTCTGCTTCCAGGTCCGCCAGCGCCGCGGCGATCCGGGCAGCCCGGGCCGCCGGGTTCACCGCATCCGGCGGGACCTCATCACCGCGCTTGCCCTCACCGAACAGCTCATCCTCGGCCTCATCGGCCGCCGCGTGTGCCGCCACCGCACCCGCCGCCGCCTCTTCAGCCATCTTCCGCAGCGTCTCCTCGCGCCGGTTCGCCGACTTGGAGGCATTCGCGGCGACCTTCGTGCCATCCAGCGCGATCGTGCCCAGCTTTCCCATCCCCAGCCGGGCACACAGCACCAGCACCTCACGGAACAGGCTCTCCGCCGCCCCGGGGAACGCCGCCCGGAACCTCGCGATCGTCACATGATCAGGGACATCACCCGCGCAGATCACCCGGAACGCCACATCAGCCCAGCACGCCGCCTCGATCCGCCGCGAACTCGTCACCCCGTTCGCATACGCCCACATCAGCAGCGTCACCAGCATGTCCGGGTCATACCCCGCCGTCCCCGGCCCGCCGGTCCGCCGCCGCGCGTGAAACACCGACGTGTCCAGATGATCGGTGACCGCCCCGATCACCAGCCACACCGGATGATCCGCCGGCAGCCACTCCCGCATATCCGGCGGCAGCAGGAACGGCTGATCCCGCTGCACCGGCCGGTACCCTTTCGCCATGGGAAAATCATCCCAAAACATCATCTACCAGCACAAACAACACGCCGCAGGACACCAGCCGATTCTGCAACAGCCCGCAGGACGCACGCAATGCACCGCGCTGAGGTGATCCCGGTTTCAGAGTGGGTTTACAGGACGTCGTGGCCAGGGTGCGGCTCGGCCGGGACCTCGGTCCGCTGGGCGGGGATACTGCCCAGCCGGCCCGCCTGAAAGTCCTCGAACGCCTGCACCAGCTCGTCACGTGTATTCATCACAAACGGTCCGTACGCGGCGACCGGCTCGCGAATGGGCTGCCCGCCGAGGACCAGGATGTCCAGCTCGCGGCCGGGTCCCTCCTGGGTCCGGGAGGCGTCCACGGTCAGCGCGTCACCCGCGCCGAACACCGCGAGCTGCCCGGTGCGGATCGGTCGGCGGTCCGGGCCGACCGTGCCGGAGCCGCCCAGCACGTAGACCAGCGCGTTGAAGTCGCTGCGCCAGGGGAGGTGCAGCTGGGCACCGGGCTGCAGGGTCACGTGCAGCAGGCTGATCGGCGTGTGGGTGACACCGGGGCCGGGGTGCCCGGCCAGGTCACCGGCGATGACCCGGATCAGCGCGCCGCCGTCGGGCGAGGACAGCAGCGAGACCTGCTGGGCGCGGATGTCCTGGTACCGCGGGGCGGTCATCTTGAGCCGCCGGGGCAGGTTCACCCACAACTGGAAGCCATGGAACAGCCCTCCGCTCATGACCAGCTCCTCGGGGGGTTCCTCGATGTGCAGGATCCCGCCGCCCGCGGTCATCCACTGCGTGTCGCCGTTGGTGATCAGGCCGCCGCCACCGTTGGAGTCCTGGTGACGGAACACGCCGTCGATGATGTACGTGACGGTCTCGAAGCCGCGGTGCGGGTGCCAGGGCGTGCCCTTGGGCTCACCCGGCGCGTACTCCACCTCGCCCATCTGGTCCATGTGGATGAAGGGGTCCAAGTGCGCCATGTCCACGCCGGCGAAGGCCCGGCGGACCGGGAAGCCCTCACCCTCGAAACCGGACGGCGCGGTGGTCAGCGACACGACCGGCCGCTCCGCCGCGGTCGCGGCGTCGGGCTCCGGTACGCGGGGCAGGACCAGAATGTCCTCTACAGTCACCGCTGGCATGACATCTCCTCTGTTAAGCCTTCTCGGCCAGCCTAAAGTGCAGTTCACGCGCCCGGCTGATGCTCTTCCCGGCCTTTCGCCGGCCGCAGTAGGCTCAACGATAGTTGATCGCTCAACATTCCCGCCGGGTGAGCGTGCCGCAGACCGGCGAGCGAGCCTGGGCCGGAGGCCCGGGCGAGCGGTCGGGTGCGGGCTTTCCTGGGGCACGCGAACGCTTGGGCTAGCACGGCTGGGGAAGCCGCGGACGTGCGGGCCGGCGCCCCCGGGCGTGGCGGGCGGGGCATGGACGGGGTTAGGGGAGTTTCCAGTCGATGCCGCCGGCGCCCTGCTCCTCCAGCAGCGCGGTGGCCCGGCTGAACGGCCGCGAGCCGAAGAACCCCCGGTCGGCGGAGTTCGGGCTGGGGTGCGGCGACTCGATCAGCGGTACCCCGCCGAGCAGGGGCGCCAGGTTCCGCGCGTCGCGGCCCCAGAGGATCGCGGCCAGCGGCGACTGCCGCGCGGTCAGGGCACGGATCGCCTGCTCGGTGACCTCTTCCCAGCCCTGGCCGCGGTGCGAGCCTGGCTTACGGGGCTCGACGGTGAGGACCCGGTTCAGCAGCAGCACGCCGCGCTCGGTCCACGGGGTGAGATCCCCGGTCGACGGCGCGGGATAGCCGAGATCGGCGGTGTACTCGCGGAAGATGTTGATCAGGCTGGGCGGAAGGCGGCGCACCTCGGGCGCGACCGAGAAGCTCAGCCCGACCGGGTTGCCCGGGGTCGGGTACGGGTCCTGCCCGACGATCAGCACCCGCACGTCGGCGAACGGCTGCTGGAACGCGCGGAGCACCCGGTCGCCCGCGGGCAGGTAACGACGTCCCGCGGCCACTTCGGCCCGCAGGAAGTCACCCATCGCGCTGATCCGGTCCGCCACCGGGGCCAGGGCCTCGGCCCAGCCCGCCTCGACGATCTCACCTAGCTCTCGGCCTGCCACGCAGGACACTCTAGGGCTCGCGGCCGGGCGGGGACGGCAGGCCACGCCATCTGTGATCGAACAGGTATTTGATTCTTCGCATATGCTCCGGCCATGGAGACTGGCCTGCAGGGATCCCTGCTCGACCTGTGCGACGAGCCGGCTCCGGGGCCACTGGGAGCGTCGGTGCGCCGGACGGTGCTCGACCACGGCGCCTGGGTGGATTTCCGGCCGGGCTGGATGGCGGGTGCCGACGTCCTGTTCGAGCGGCTGCGCGACGCCACGGCGTGGAAGGAGGAACGGCGCCGGATGTACGACCGGGTGGTCGAGGTGCCCCGGCTGCTCTGCTTCTACGGCGAGGGTGAAGCCCTGCCCGATCCCGCGCTGGCCGAGGCGCGCCACGCGCTCGACCAGCACTACGGGCCGGACCTGGGCGAGCCGCTGCGTACTGCGGGCTTGTGCCTCTACCGGGACGGCCGGGACAGTGTCGCCTGGCACGGCGACCGGATCGGCCGGGGCGGCAAAGAGGACACCGTGGTGGCCATCCTGTCCCTCGGCGCGCCGCGGGCCCTGCTGCTCAGGCCCCGGGGCGGCGGCCGCGCGCTGCGCCACGACATCGGCCACGGTGACCTGCTGGTGATGGGCGGCAGCTGCCAGCGCACCTGGGAGCACGCGGTGCCGAAGACGGCGCGGGCCACGGGCCCGCGGATCAGCGTGCAGTTCCGGCCGCGCGGGGTCCGCTGAGCCCGCCGGGCGCCGGGCCCGTATCGGTCCAGCTCAGAGCCTGAACCCGGCCTCCAGCTGGGCCAGGCCGCCGTCGACCGAGGCGAAGATGGTGTCCAGGTCGATCTCGCCCCGTTCCAGGACCGGCAGCGTGGTGGCCAGGATCACCCCGAAGATCGCCCCGGCCAGCGCGCGCACCGCGGCGTCGTCGGGCTTCCGCCGGACCCGCCTGGCCAGGACCGCGGCCATGACGTCGATGCTGCGGGCGAACTCGTCCAGCGCCCGGGCCCGGACCTCCGGCACGGCCAGCGTGAGCTCGGTCGTCTGCCGGAAGCGCTCCCGCTCCTCCTCGGTGAACCCGGCCCGGGCGGCGGCCACGGCGGCCCGGACCGCGGCCAGCGGGCTCAGCCCGGGCGGCTGCGCCTCGAGGGCGTCCAGGGTCAGCACGTCGAGGTCGTCCTGCAGGACCACGTCTTCCTTGGTCGGGAAGTACCGGTAGAACGTCGCCGGGGACACCTCGGCCGCCTCGGCGATCTGCTCGACGCGCGTGGCGGCGTACCCCTGCTCGCGGAACAGCCGCAGCGCGTGCTCCCGGATGGAAGCACGCGTCCTGGCCTTCTTGCGTTCCCGCAGCCCGGGCTGGTCAGCGTCGTGCGTGGTCATGCCCCTGATCCTGCCTGCCCAGGTCCGATGATGCGAGCTCCGGTGACGCGAGCGGAGTGCCGGACCCGGGCGCGGCGGGCGGCACCGGGGACGCCGGCGGGGTGAGCGGGGCCCCGGGCCCGGGGGCCGGGGCCACGGCGGCACCAGGCTGGCCCCGGCCGCCCACGCGGGCCCGGCGGGGCAGGAACACCAGCGCGAGCACGGCGCTGAGCACCGCGATGCCCGCGCAGACCGCCAGCATGACATCCAGGCCGTGGGCGAACGCCGCGCGCACCGAGTCGAGGAACGCTACCGAGTGCAGCTCGGCGGCGACGCCCACCCCGGCGGCCACCCCGGTGCGCACCGCCGCGCCGGCCGCGGCCGGCAGGCCGGCCAGGTGGAGCTGGCTGCGGTAGGCGGACAGCAGGATCGTGCCCAGCACCGCGACCCCGATCGTGGCCCCCACCTGGCGCATCGCGGTGATCAGCGCGGATCCGGATCCGCTCCGCTCCGCGGACAGCGCGCCCAGGGCGGCGTTCATGGCGGCGGGCATGGCCAGCCCCAGGCCCAGCCCGGCCACCGCGTACCAGGTCGCGGTGAACGCCGTCCCGCTGGCCGCGCTGGTCGTGGCGCCGACGGCGAGGCCCGCGGCCATCACCACGAAGCCCGCCGTCACCAGGACCTTCGGGCCGGCCGGGGCATTGCCCGCGGGGGCGCCGTCCGGGCCCTTGGGCGGCGTCTGCAGCCGGGTGCCGCCGATCATGCCGATCACCATCCCGCCGATCATCGGCAGCATCCGCAGCCCGGTGGCGAAGGAGTCCAGGCCCCGGACTTCCTGGAAGTACTGCGGCATCGCGAACAGGATGCCGAACATCGCGAACGAGACGAACGTGGTCAGGATCGTGCCCCAGGTGAAGGCGCGGGAGCGGAACAGCTCCAGCTGGACCAGCGGCTGGACGTGCCGTCCGGCCCGGCGCTCCCAGGCCACGAAGCCCGCCAGCACGGCGGCGCCGGGCAGGATCGTGACCAGGGCGGCCGGGCTGGTCCATCCGTTCTCGCCCGCCTTGATGCAGCCGTAGGTCACCCCGGCCAGCCCCACGCTGGACAGGACAATGCCGGGAATGTCGATCCGGCCGCCCCGTGCCCCGTGTGATTCCGGCATCAGGAACGTCACCGCGACCAGCGCGACCGCCACCACCGGGACGTTGATCAGGAAGACCGAGCCCCACCAGAAGTTGTCCAGCAGCCAGCCGCCCAGCAGCGGGCCGACCGGGTAGGCGATGAACGTGGCGCCCATCACCACCGCGATCGCCCGTGGTTGCTCCTCCGGGGCGAACAGCACGGGCAGCACGGCGATCGACATGGGGAAGATGACCGCAGCGCCGAGGCCGAGCACGGCGCGGGCCGCGATCAGCTGGCCCGGGGACCCGGCGAACGCGCACGCGGCCGAGCTGGCGCCGAAGACCACGAGCGCGATCAGCAGCATCTTCTTGCGCCCGACACGGTCGCCGAGCAGCCCGGCGGGCAGCAGGGCCGCGGCCAGCACCAGGCTGTAGGACGCCGAGAACCACTGCAGGTCCGTGGTGGAGGCGTGGAGCTGGGTGGACAGGACCGGCAACGCCAGGTTGAGCACGGTCAGGTCGAGCCCCACGACCAGCACGCTGGCCGAGATGGCGATCAGCGCCCACCACCGGCCGGCATCCGGGCGGCGTGCCTGCGGGGTCCCTGCGCGGCTGGCATCGGTACGCATGGGCCACCTCCCTGAACAGGGGACGTACTTTCCGATAGTTGACTTCAAAAGAAAGCTACTCTCAATTCAGAGCGGATGTCAACATCAGGTGTTGGCGGCGCGCATGAATCCGGCGGCGGCCCGTTAGGGAGGCGTCAGGACCGGGCCCGGGCCGGGATCCGCGCGGTTAGCTGGAAGACGGCACACTCCCCGATCGGTAAGGAGCATCCCGTGCACGGCGCTCGTCGGATCATCATCGGCACCAGTGGGTCACCGGGCAGCCTGCAGGCCCTGCGCTACGCCGCAGGGATCGCGCGGGAGAACGACGCCACCCTCGTCCCCGTGCTGGCCTGGATGCCGCCCGGCGGCGATTTCGCCGACCGCAGTCATCCCTCCGGGTACCTGCGCCAGGTCTGGCGGGACGCGGCCTGGCTCCGGCTGTGGACGGCGCTGGAGCTGGCCTGGGGCGGGATCGCCCCGGCGGGCCGGCCAGCCGAGCCGAGGGTGCTCCGCGGCGAACCCGGCGAGGTGCTCGTCGCGGCCGCCTGCGGGCCGGGCGACCTGCTGGTCGTGGGGGCCGGCCGCCGCGGCGCCGTGCGCCATGTGGTCAGTTCCGGGGTGAGCCGGTACTGCCTGGCCCACGCGGCGTGCCCGGTCGTGGCCGTGCCCCCGCCGGATCTCGACCACGCCGCCGGTCGCGGGCTGCGCGGCTGGGCCTTCCGGCACCGGGCAGCCGGCATCAGGGCCCTAACCGTCAGCCGCTGAACTCGCCGGGGAGGGGAGGCGCGCCGCGCGCGGTCCTCGCCGGGGAGGGGAGGCGCGCCGGAGAACTCGCCCGGGGAGGGGAGGCGCGCCGCAGGCGTGCCCTCGCCGGCCGGCGAGGAACCGGGCAGCTGAGCCGCTTATCTCGCCGGCGAGGCGGGGCGCGGCGAAGCCGTGTCCTCTCCGAGCCGGCGAGTCACCCGGCAGGCGCAGCAGACGACGTGCCCACAGGAGCGGGCAAGTGGGGGGTCCGGGGGCGTCGCCCCCCCGGGTTAGCACAGCACAGCGCGGACCTGCCGGGCGATCTCGATGTCCTCGCGCGACGTGACCACCAGCGCCGCGGCCGCCGCCCCGGCCGCGCCGATGTCGGCGTCCGCCGCGGCGGCGAGGTTGCGCTGCTCGTCGAGGGCGACGCCGAGGAACGCGGGCGCAGAGCGCGACCGGATGAGCGGCTGGTGCTCCCCGATCCCGCCGGTGAACACGAGCACGTCCAGGCCGTCCATGGCCGCGGCCATGCCCGCGATCAGCTGCCGGAGCCGGTGCAGGTAGACCTCGAGGGCGAGGACCGCGGCCGGGTCGCCGGCGCCCGCGGCCCGGGTCACGTCCCGCATGTCGGCCGAGCCGGCCAGCCCGGCCAGCCCGGAGCCGTGCTCCAGCCCCTCCGCCAGCTCGTCCACGGTCAGGCCGCCGTCGCGGAGCAGCCAGAGCAGCAGGCCCGGATCGGTATTCCCGGCCCGGGTCGCCATGACCAGCCCCTCCAGCGGGGTGAAGCCCATCGTGGTGTCCACGCTGCGGCCGTGGGCCACGGCCGCGAGCGAGGCCCCCGCGCCCAGATGGCAGGACACGATCCGGAGCCGCTCCGCCGCGGTGCCCAGCATCTGCGCCGCGCGCCGGGCGGCGTAGCCGTGGGACAGGCCGTGGAACCCGTAGCGGCGCAGCCCGAACCGTTCCCGCCAGGCGGCGGGCAGGGCGTAGGTGTTGGCCGCGGCGGGCATCCCGGCGTGGAACGCGGTGTCGAAACAGGCCACCGCGGGCACGCCTGGCAGCAGCGCCGACACCATGTCGATGCCGCCGAGAGCCCGGGGCTGGTGCAGCGGGGCCAGGTCGGTGGCGTCCTCGATCGCCCGCCGGACCTTGGGGCTGATGACCGCAGGCGCCTCCAGGAGCGGGCCGCCGTGGACGATGCGGTGGCCGACGGCATCCACCCCGGTTAGACCGTTAAGGAACGAGGTGAGGGCCTCAGGGGGCTCGTCGGTGTTCCAGTGGTCTACCTCGGTGGCGGCCAGGATCTGGTCTGCCGGGTCGAGGAGGCTGAGCTTGAGGCTGCTCGACCCGGCGTTGACGACGAGGACGTCCATCAGGCCGGGAAGGGCCCGGGCCAGGTCCAGTCGCGGACCTCCGGCATGTCCTCGCCGTGCTCGCGGATGTAGGCGCGGTGCCGGGTGCGGGCGTCGGTCATCTGCTGGCGGAGCCAGGCGGCCCGGTCACCGAGCCCGGGCACCCGGTCGATGACGTCCATCACCAGGTGGAACCGGTCCATGTCGTTCATCACCAGCATGTCGAACGGCGTGGTGGTGGTGCCCTCCTCCTTGTAGCCGCGGACGTGGATGTTGTTGTGGCCGTCGCGGCGGTAGGTGAGCCGGTGGATCAGCCACGGGTAGCCGTGGTAGGCGAAGATGACCGGGCGGTCGGTGGTGAACAGCGCGTTGAACTCGGCCTCGTTCATCCCGTGCGGGTGCTCGGTCTCCGGCTGCAGGCGCATCAGGTCCACCACGTTGACCACCCTGATCCGCAGGTCCGTGAGGTGCTCGCGGAGGATGCCGGTCGCGGCCAGCACCTCCATGGTGGGCACGTCACCGGCGCAGGCCAGCACGACGTCGGGCTCGGTGCCGTTGCGGTCGTTGCTGGCCCACTCCCAGATCCCGGCGCCCCGGGTGCAGTGCAGGACGGCGGCGTCCATGTCCAGCCAGTCGGGGCAGGGCTGCTTGCCTGCCACGACCACGTTCACGTAGTCCCGGCTGCGCAGGCAATGGTCACCCACCGACAGCAGGGTGTTGGTGTCCGGCGGCAGGTACACCCGGACGACCTCCGCCTTCTTGTTCACCACGTGGTCGATGAAGCCCGGGTCCTGGTGGCTGAACCCGTTGTGGTCCTGCCGCCACACGTGGGAGGTGAGCAGGTAGTTCAGCGACGCGACGGGGCGCCGCCAGGGCAGCGCGCGGCTGATCTTCAGCCACTTGGCGTGCTGGTTGAACATGGAGTCCACGATGTGGATGAACGCCTCGTAGCAGGAGAACAGGCCGTGCCGGCCGGTCAGCAGGTAGCCCTCCAGCCAGCCCTGGCAGGTGGTCTCGGACAGGATCTCCATCACCCGGCCGTCCGTGGCCAGGTGCTCGTCCACCGGCAGCGTGGCTTCCTCCCAGGTCTTGCCGGTCACCTCGAGCAGGGCGTCCAGCCGGTTGGACTGCGTCTCGTCCGGCCCGACCACCCGGAAGTTCTGCGCCGCCGCGTTGAGCCTGGCGACGTCGCGGAGCATGTAGCCCAGCACCCGGGTCGGCTCCGACATGGTCGCCCCGGGCCGGTTCACCGTCACCGCGTAGTCGCGGAAGTCAGGCAGGTTCAGGTCGCGCAGCAGGAGGCCGCCGTTGGCGTGCGGGTTGGAGCCCATCCGGCGCTCACCGGGCGGGACGAAGCCGAGGATCTCCGCGCGCGGCTGGCCGTCGGCGTCGAACAGCTCGCCGGGACGGTAGGACCGCATCCATTCCTCGAGCTGGCGCAGGTGGGCCGGGTTGGTGCGCACCTCGGCCAGCGGCACCTGATGCGCCCGCCAGGTGCCCTCCACCGGGACGCCGTCCACCTCGGCCGGGCCGGTCCAGCCCTTCGGGGTGCGCATCACGATCATCGGCCACCGCTCGCGGGTGCCGCTGCCGTTGCGGCTCGCGGCGGGACCGCCCGAGCGGGCCTCGCCCTGGATCTCCCGGATCCGGGAGATCACATGGTCCAGCACGCCGGCCATCTCGGCGTGCATGGCCTGCGGGTCGGATCCGGTGATGAACACCGGCGCGTAACCGTAGCCGCGCAGCAGTGCGTCCAGCTCCTGCTCGGGGATCCGGGCCAGCACCGTGGGGTTGGCGATCTTCCAGCCGTTCAGGTGCAGGATCGGCAGGACCGCGCCGTCCCGGGCCGGGTTCAGGAACTTGCCGGAGTGCCAGCTGGTGGCCAGCGGCCCGGTCTCGGCCTCGCCGTCCCCGATCACGCAGGCCACCACGAGATCGGGGTTGTCGAACGCGGCGCCGTGCGCGTGGGCCATGGAGTAGCCCAGCTCGCCGCCCTCGTGGATCGAGCCGGGCGTCTCCGGGGCGACGTGGCTGGGCACCCCGCCCGGGAACGAGAACTGGTGGAACAGCCGGCCCATCCCGGTCAGGTCACGCGGGATGCTCGGGTAGATGTCGCTGTAACTGCCGTCCAGCCAGGTGTTCGCGATCGCCGCCGGGCCGCCGTGGCCCGGGCCGATCACGTACATCATGTTCACGCCGTGGGTGACGATCACCCGGTTCAGGTGGGACCAGAGGAAGTTCAGCCCCGGCGTGGTGCCCCAGTGGCCGAGCAGCCGGGGCTTGATGTGCTCCGGCCGCAGCGGCTCGGTCAGCAGCGGGTTGGCCATCAGGTAGATCTGCCCCACGGACAGGTAGTTGGCGGCGCGCCAGTAGCCATCGAGGGCCTTAAGCTGATCGCTGGTGAGTTCTGGCCTGGTGGTCACGGTCATCTGGGTGAGGCTCCGGTCTCCTGGTGGTCGGGGGTGCTGGTCCGGTGGCGGTCAGGGGCGCTTGGCCAAGGGCAGCTGGCGCAGGAACGGGTCGGCCTGCCCGTGGCTGGTGACCCGGATCCGGGCGTCCACCGCGGTGATCCCGTCGGGCCGGGCGATCACCGGGTTGAGGTCCAGCTCGGCGACCTGCGGCAGGTCATCGGCAAGCCGGGAGATCCGGAGCAGGGCGTCGCGCAGCGCGGCCACGTCGGCCGGCGGCTGGCCGCGATGGCCGAGCAGCAACGGCGCTGCGTGGATCGAGTGGATCAGGTCATCGGCGTCGGCGGTGGTCAGCGGGGCCAGCCGGGCGGCATGGTCGCCGAGCATCTCGGTCGCCACGCCGCCCAGTCCGAACACGATCACGGGGCCGAAGATCGGCTCCTGCACGACCCCGATGATGACCTCGGTCCCGCCGCTGATCATGGGCTGCACGAGCACGCCGTAGAAGTCACCCGCGAACTTCGCCGCCAGGCTCCCGAACCCGCCGCGGGCCGCTTCGGGGCCGTCGAGGCCGAGCAGCACGGCGCCGGCGTCGCTCTTGTGCACCAGGCCGTGCACCTCGGCCTTGAGCGTCACCGGGCCGCCCAGGTCCGCGGCGGCGGCCGCGGCCTCGTCGGCCGTGAGGGCTTGCCAGGATGCCACCATCGGCAGCTGGTAGCAGCGCAGCAGCTGGCCCGTCTCATCCACGGGCAGCCAGCCACCGCCCGGCATCCGGTCGAGGAACGAGGCGATCAGCGCCCGCGCCTCGGCGGTCTTGATGCCCTCGATCTCCGGGACCGTGTCCCCCGGCCGGGAGCGCCGCGAGCCGTACCGCGCGGCCCGGGCCAGGGCCTTGGCCGCGCTTTCCGGGTAGGCGTACGCCGGGACGCCCACGCTGCACGCGCCCTTCCGGCCCGTGCCCTGGCTGGCCGTGCCCTGGCTGGCTGTGCCCTCCTCGGCGACGTCCTCACCCGCGATGGGCAGCAGCTGGACCGCTTCAGGCTGGTCCAGCACCACCGCGGCCAGCGGGACGGGCAGCCGGGCTGCGCTGAGCGCCGGGATCAGGTCGGCGGCCGCGGTGGGCACGACCAGGGCGAGAACAGCGTCCACTCCGGTATCGAAGGCCACCGTGGACAGGGCGGCGCTGAACGCCCCGGTGCTGACCGCCGCGGTCGTGTCCACCGGGCCTTTGAGGGTGGCGCCCGGCGGGAGGATCTCGGCCAGGTCAGCCTGGGCGGTGCGACTCGGCGTGGCGATCGCCAGGCCCGCCTCGACGCACGCGTCCGCGGCCAGCACGCCCGCACCGCCCGCGTTGGAGAGGATGGAGACCCGGCTGCCTGCGGGCACCGGCTGGGAGGCGAGCAGCACGGCTGCTTCCAGCAGTTCGCCGAAGCTGTTGGTGGCGATGATCCCGGCCTGCTCGAACAGGGCCTGCCGGGTGATCAGCGGCGCGGTGGCCGCGGTGGTGTGCGAGACGGCCGCGCGCTGGCCCGGCGCTGTCCGGCCGGCGTGCACGGTGAGCACCGGCATGGTGGCGCTGACCCGGGCCGCGGTCCGGGCGAACTTGCGCGGGTTCCCGAAAGACTCCATGTACAGCACGGCGAGCCGGGTGGTGCCGTCTTCCGCCCACCACTGGAGCATGTCGTTGGCGGACACGTCCAGCTTGTCGCCGACGGACGCGAACGAGGAGATGCCGATGCCCAGCCGGGAGAAGTGCTCGAGCAGGGCCACTCCCACGCCGCCGGACTGGACGACCAGGCCGGCCGAGCCCGCGCTGGGGTGGTGCGTGGCGAAGGTGGCGTCCAGGCCGAGGCCCGGCACGGCCACGCCGAAGCACTTCGGGCCGACCAGGCGCATGCCCCAGCGGCGGCAGGCGCCCAGCAGGCTGGCGGACTGGGCCGCAGTCAGCCCCGAGCTGATCACCACCAGCGACCGGGCCCCGCGCTTGCCGCATTCCTGGGCCACATCGAGCACGGCGTGCGCGGGTACCGTCACCACGGCCAGGTCGGGCGCCTCGGGCAGCGCGGCCAGGGTCGTGGCACTCGGGATGCCCTCGATGTCGCCACTGTGCGGGTTCACCGCGTACAGGCCGCCGGTGAACCCCGCGTCCCGGATGCTGAGCAGGATGAACCGGCCGATCGAGCCGGGCCGGTGGCCCGCGCCGATCACCGCGACCGAGCGCGGCGCCAGCAGCGGCTCCAGGCTGGCGATCTCGGCCCGCTGCTCCCGGCCCGCGACCGCGTCCAGGTACAGGCTGGGCTCGCTGAGCCCGGCGCTGCCCGGGACCGGCATGCTCAGCTCGACGACCCCGTCGTCCAGCCGCCGCGTCACGCTGAGCCCGGCGTCGGCGAACATGCGCAGCACGGCGGTGTTCTCGGGCAGCGTCAAGGCGCTCAGGACCCGCACCCCGCGGTCGCGGGCCAGCGAGACCAGGTGCTCGAGCAGCAGGGTGGCCACGCCACGGCGGTGCATCTGGTCCGCCACCGCCAACGCGACCTCGGCGCTCTCCCCGCCGGCCTCCGGTTCGAAGCTGGCCACGCCCGCCAGTTCGTCGCCCAGGAAGCCGAGGATCGCGCCGTGGGCCGGCCCGTCCTCCCCCCGGCACACCCGGCGCGCCTCCTGCTCGGCGGCCCCCCGGCTCGTGCTGAAGAAGCGCCGGTACAGGTTGTCAGGCGACATGGCCTCGTGCAGTTGCTTGACGGCGTCGAAGTCGCCAGGGCCGGCGGGACGGATGGTGATGGTGGTGCCGTCCGCCAGCAGGGCATAGGAGCACCCCGCTTCGGTGAGCGCGGTCACTCTGTTTCTCCTGTTCCTGATGGGGCTCCTGAGTCAGCCTGGGCTGTCCCCTGGATCGGCATAAGGGTCAAAGGTCCCCGCGTAGCAGGCTTCCTCGCCGAAGCGCTGCTGGCGGACTAGCCGTTCGCGGAACCGCTGGTCGCGGACGCGCTGGTCGCCTGTGGGCAGCGTGCATCCTCATCATCGCAGCAGGGTCGGGGATCACACCACGACCGGCAGGTGAATTTCCTGCCGCCCCGGTGGCGTGGCGGTGATGGTGCTGCGGGTCTGCTGCGGGTCACGGCGGTTAGCCCGGTGCCCTGCCGCATGGCGGCGTCTGCTACCCGCCCGGCGGCCCGCTGTCCCTGCCATCGCCGGACAGCTCCCGGGACAGCTCGAGGGGCGGCTCCCGGGACAGCTCGCGGGGGGCGACGTTGTACCTGATGTCTCCGGGCCGGAAGCCGAGCTCGGCGTAGCTGAAATCCCCGCCCGGCAGATGCCAGATGGCCGTGCCGCGGGTCGGCACCCAGCGGCCGCCCGCCTGGCGGCAGCCCTGCACCGGGGTGGTCCAGCGCACCCGGGCCAGCCCGCCTGGCAGGTCGCACCAGCGGTCCTCGGTGCTGAAGTCCACCGGTGCGCCCTGCTCGTCCAGGAACACCCGCGCGGTCACCTGCTGGCCGGCATCGCGGAGGGTCAGGTCGAAACAGCGGTCACCCGCCGCGGTCCAGGTGACCGGCAGGTTCAGCAGCATGCCGGGGGCGCAGAAGACCGCGTCGTTCAGGTAGGTGACGAGCTCGCTGACGTCGTATTCGGGGCCGGTGCCGTTGACCAGCGGCACGAGGCCGAGCAGTGTGCCGCGCACGCTGCCGTGGCCATGCACGTAGGCGTCCCGTGCGCTCATCGGCAGCGGGCCGCCGATCCGCAGGTGGAAGACCCGGGCAACGTCCAGCCCGGAGTTGTACTGCCAAGCCTCGCAGGGCAGCCACCGCCAGCCGGGCCGCAGCCGGAACCGGCCAGTGCAGTGGGCCAGGTAAGACCAGTCGGCAGGCCGGTCCGCCACGCCCATGAACCGCAGGTACTGCTGGGCGTCGCCGGGCAGCCCGGCCAGCTGCCGCGCGCTGACCGGCTCGGCCTGCGCTTCGCCCCGGGGCAGGGCGAGCACGCCGGCGTCGTGGGCGAGCTTGCGGCGCAGGCGGGACGCGTGCCGCGGGAGTGAGGGCCAGGCGGGCGCCTGCACGGCCCGCGGTGTGTCAGTCGATGTCATGGCTGGGTGCTGCCGTCCTGCGTGCCGTGCACGAGCCGCGTGAAGGGCCCGGGGAAGACCAGCGCGATGTGCCCGTCGGCGAGCCAGCGGACCACGTAGGGCGGCGATCCGCCGGCGCCCTGCAGACGGATGATCACGCATTCCCGCTGCCCGTGCCGTCCTTCGGTGACCAGGCGGTCACCGACGTCAGCCTTCATCGTCGTCCTCCTCTCGAGCTGCACGAGGGGCATCGATCTCACTCCCAGGCCAGGCGGGTTGGTTCTGCTCTTGATTCAGCATGCGTCCTGGCCATGGCCGGGGGCATCGTGCCGATGTACCCAGCGACGACGCCGTTCGGCCTTGACCACGCCGGGCCCCCTGGGGGCGCCCTTTACCTGGGCGCGTGACCAACGTCCCGCGGGCTGGGCGCCAACGTCCCTTCCAGCCGCAGACTCGCGACGGTGAAGATCCATTCGCGGGCCCGTGCCAGGCACTCCGCACGGCGGACAGGACCCCCGGGACGGGGCGGTGGCGACACTGCCCGGCGACCTGTGGCCCAACGCGCTGCCGTCCACCACGGCCGCCGCCTACACCCTCACTCCACAACGCGTCATCGTCGCACTACACTCTCACTGTCATGACCTGGGTTGCCCTGCTCTTCACCCCGGTGGTCCTGGCTTACCAGGGCTGGACCTACTGGGTGTTCCGGCACCGGGTCGGCGGGACGCCGATGCCGTCGATCCTGCCTCCTAAGCCGGCACCCGGGCCGCTGGCCGCCGGGCCGCCGGCTCACGCGCCCAGCGGCCTATGAGGCCAGTTGATCCGCGACTGCTCCGGCACGCGGCCGCCGCCCGCGGGTACCTGGTGCTCACCGTCGCGCTCGGGCTGGCCACCACCGCGCTGATCCTGGCCCAGGCCGGCCTGCTGGCGCACGCCCTGGCCGCCCCGGCGGCCGGGATCGGCGTGGCCGCCCTGGCCACCACGCTGGGGGTACTGCTCGCCGTGCTGGCCGCCCGGGCGGTAGCCGCCTATGGCGGGGAACTGGCCGCGCTCCGCGCCGCGGCGGCGGTCAAGTCTCAGCTGCGCCGCAAACTCACCGCGCACCTGCTGCGGCTGGGACCGGCCTGGCTCGGCGGCCAGCGGCCCGGGGAGATCACCACCCTGTCCACGAAGGGCCTGGACGCGCTCGACCCGTATTTCGCCCGGTTCCTCCCCCAGCTGGTGCTGGCCTTCCTGGTGCCGGTGGCGGTGCTGATCCGGGTGGGCCTGGCCGACTGGATCTCCGCGCTGGTGATCGCGGTCACGCTGCCGATCATCCCGGTCTTCGCGGTGCTGATCGGGCTGCAGACCCGGGCCCAGACCGAGCGGCAGTGGCAGCTGCTGGCCCGTCTGGGCGGGCACTTCCTGGACGTCGTCGAGGGGCTGCCCACCCTCAAGCTGTTCGGCCGGGCCCAGGCCCAGATCGCGGTGATCGGCGAGGTCACGGACGCGCACCGGCGCGCGACCATGCGCACGCTGCGGGTCGCGTTCCTGTCCGCCCTGGTCCTGGAGCTGTCCGCGGCGATCGCCACCGCGCTGGTCGCGGTCGAAGTCGGACTGCGGCTGCTGGCCGGCCACCTGCCCTACCAGACCGCGCTGCTGGTCCTGCTGCTCACCCCCGAGGCGTACCTGCCGCTGCGTGCGGTCGGCCTGCAGTTCCACGCGAGCATGGAGGGGGTGACCGCGGCGGGCCGCGCCTGCGAGATCCTCGACACGCCCGTCCCGCAGGCCGCCGCCCCGCCGGCCGGACGCGGGCTGGGGTCTGGCCCGCCCGCTGAGGCCGACCTGCGCCGCGACATTATTTTCCTCAACGGAACCTCGCTGGTGTACCCAGGCCGCGGCGCGCCAGCGCTGGACCGGGTGTCCCTGGCCATCCGGCCCGGCGAGCGGATCGCGGTGACGGGTCCCAGCGGGGCGGGCAAGAGCTCGCTGCTGGCCCTGCTGCTGCGGTTCGCCGCGCCGACCGGGGGGCGGATCGAGGCCGGCCCGCCCGGGGGGCCGGGGACCGATATCGCCGCGTTCGACCTGGCCGCGTGGCGCCGCCAGATCGCCTGGGTGCCCCAGCACCCGTACCTTTTCGACGGCACCGTGGCCACTAACATCGCCCTGGGCCGCCCGGACGCGTCCCCGGCGGACATCGCGCACGCGGCCACCCTGGCCGGTGCGGCGGAGTTCATCGGGTCGCTGCCCGGTGACTATGCCGCGCCGCTGGGGGAGCGCGGCGCGCGGCTGTCCGCGGGCCAGCGGCAGCGGATCGCGCTGGCCCGGGCGTTCCTCCAGGACGCGCCCCTGCTGCTGCTCGACGAGCCCGCCGCGCACCTGGACCCGCTCACCGCCCGGGTGATCATCGACACCATCGAGCGGCTGATGGCCGGGCGGACCGTGCTCCTGATCACGCACGGGCAGGGCTGGCTGGGGGGCGCCGAGCGGACTATCACCCTGGACCAGGGCCGGCTCGTGCTGGCCGCAGGCTGCTTCGGCACGGTGCCCGGCGGGACAGGGCACGGCGGCCGCGCGCTGGCGGCCACGTCATGACCGCCCAGCCCGCCGTCCCGTCCGGGGCCGCGCCTGCTGATCCGTCCAGGGCGCGCCCGTCCGGGGCGCGCCCGTCCGGGGCGGCGCACCCGCTGGTGCGGCTGCTCCGGATGGCCCGGCCGCTGCGCAGCCAGCTGATCGTGGCGGTGCTGGCGGGCGCGGCGTCCACCGGCTGTGCCGTGGCGCTGCTCGCGACGTCCGGCTTCCTGCTGGCCCGGGCGGCCGAGCATCCCAACATCGTGGCCATCTCGGTGGCGGTGGTCGCGGTCCGCGGGCTGTCCGTGGGCCGGGGCGTGTTCCGTTACGGCGAGCGCCTCTCCTCGCACGACGCGGCCTTCCGGGTCCTGGCCGATGTGCGGGTCCGCGTCTATCAGCGGCTGGAGCGGCTGGCCCCGGCCGGGCTGCGTGAGTTCCGGTCCGGTGACCTGCTGGCCCGGCTGGTCAGCGACGTGGACGCGACCCAGGATCTGTTCATCCGCGGCATCGTCCCGCCGCTGACCGCGTTTCTGGTCGGCGCGGGTGCGGCCACCGCCTGCCTGATCATCCTGGCCCCGGCGGGCGCGGTGCTGGCCGCCGGGCTGCTGGTGGCCGGGCTGGCCGTGTCCTGGCTGGCTGCGGCCCGGGGCCGCCGGGCGGCGCGGCGCACCGCCCCCGCCCGGGGCGCGCTGAGCGCCCGGGTCACCGACCTGCTGGCCGGGGCCGCGGACCTGCACGCGTTCGGCGCCCAGGACGCCGCGCTGGCCCGGGCCGACGCGGCCGACGCGGAGCTGACCCGGCTGGCCCGGACGTCCGCGGCCGGTGCCGCGCTGGGCAGCGGGCTGTCCCAGGCCGTCGCCGGGGTGACCCTCTGGGGGGTGCTCGTGCTGGGCGTGGCCGCGGTCGGCTCGGGCTCGATGAGCCGGGTGCCGCTGGCCGTGATCACGCTGACCGCGCTGGCCGCCTTCGAGGCGGTGACCGCGCTGCCCGCTGCCGCCATCGCGCTCGGCCACGCCCGGGCCAGCGCGGCCCGGGTGGGCGCGGTACTGGACGCGCCGGATCCGGTGCCCGGGCCGGCCACGCCCCGGCCGCTGCCCGGCGGGCCGCTGCGGGTCCGGCTGCGCGGCGCCTGCGTGCGCTACGAGCCGGACGGGCCGCTGGCGCTCGACGGCGTGGACCTCGACCTGGACGCGGGCCGCCGGGTGGCCCTGGTTGGCCCGAGCGGGGCGGGCAAGTCCACGGTGGCCGCACTGCTGCTGCGGTTCTGTGACCTGGCGGACGGCTCGGCCACCCTGGGCGGCGCCGACCTGGCCAGTTACGACCCTGATCAGGTGCGCACCGTAATCACCGGGTGCGCCCAGGATCCGCACCTGTTCGACACGACCATCGCCGGGAACATCCGGCTGGCCCGGCCGGACGCCAGCCAGGACGAGCTGGCGGAGGCCGCCGGGCAGGCCCGCCTGCTGCCCTGGATCGCCTCGCTGCCGCGGGGCTGGGACACCCCGGTCGGGCCCCGGGGCACCGCCGTCTCGGGCGGCGAGCGGCAGCGGATCGCGCTGGCCCGGGCGCTGCTGGCCGACCCTGCGCTGCTGATCCTGGACGAGCCCACCGCGCACCTGGACACCGGCAACCGGCGCGCGCTGACCGCGGACCTGCTGGCCGCGACCGCGCGGGCCACGCGCCGCGGCCGGGCGACGCTGCTCATCACGCACGAGATGGAGGGGCTGGACCAGGTGGACGAGATCGTCGTGCTGGACGGCGGCCGGGTGGCCGAGCGCGGGACGCACCAGGCGCTGCTCGGGGCGGGCGGCCTGTACCAGCGGATGTGGGCGGCGGCACAGGTCCAGGCGTCCTCAGGCGTGTCTTAGGCGTGTTTTAGGCGAGTCCCTCAGGCGCGTCTTAGGCGATCAGCCGGAAGCCGTCCACCATGTCGGCCCGGATCGCGATGACGTCGTCGCCGCCCCCGTCGATCCAGGGCTGGAGGAGCTGGCGGTAGCGGTCGGCCATCGCGCCGTCGGAGACGCGGCACGCCCGGCCCACGATGATCACGCTCCAGCCGAGGTGGGTGTCCGGGTCGATGAGGTCGGCCTCATAGGCGACCACCATCCCGGTGTTGTTACCCACCGCGGTATCGATCGCGGAACCCACGTAGGCCCGGATGATCACCTGGTCGCCGTCCACCACATGGTTGACCGGCCGGATGGCAGGCAGCGCCAGATGGGTGAAGACCAGCCGGCCTACGGCGACGGAGCTCAGCAGCTGTAGCGACTCCCCGCGGGACAGCGGTTCAAGCTTCCGGGTGCCTGTCGTGGTCATCTCACCTCCCCGGCGTCCTGCCTGGCGGCCCTGCTTCACGGCCTGTCACCTCGCCGTCCCTTGCCGTCACCTTCTCGCTGCGGCGGCCCGCGAGGTAGGGGCCAAAGGTCCCCCGCAGACCCCCCGGAGGCCCATGGTCGCGCCGGGGATGGCGCGCCAGGCTGGAGATACACGGCACGATTAGGGGAGTTTTTATGTCAGTACGGGTAGGAATTAACGGTTTCGGGCGGATCGGGCGCGCCTTCGTGCGCAGGTCTCTGCAGAGTGATGACATCGAGGTCGTTGCGATCAATGACATCACCGACGCGGCCACCCTGGCTCACCTGCTCGCGTTCGACTCGACCTATGGCCGGCTCGGCATCGAGGTCGGTCACACCGACGACTCGATCCTGGTGGCCGGCCGCCCGATCGCGGTGTCCGCGCAGCGCGACCCGGCCGCGATCGACTGGGCCAGCGCCGGGGTGGACACCGTCATCGAGTCCACCGGCATGTTCCGGAACCGGGACGACATTGCGCTTCACCTCAAGGGCGGGGCCCGGAAGGTCCTGCTGTCGGTGCCAGGCAAGGGCGTGGACCTCACCGTGGTGCTCGGGATCAACCAGTCCGAGTACGACCCGCGGCGGCATGACATCATCTCCAACGCCTCCTGCACCACGAACTGCGTGGCCCCGATGGCGAAGATCCTCAACGATGAATTCGGCCTGGTCCGCGGGTTCATGACCACGGTGCACGCGTACACCGGCGACCAGATGCTGCTCGACGGGCCGCACAAGGACCTGCGCCGGGCCCGCAGCGCCGCGCTGAGCATCATCCCCACCAGCACCGGGGCGGCCAGCGCCACCGGAACGGTCATCCCGGAACTCGCCGGCCGGCTCGACGGCGTCGCGCTCCGGGTCCCGGTCGAGGACGGCTCGCTGACCGACCTCGCGGTCGTGCTGGAGCGTGAGGCCTCCGCCGCGGACATCAACACCGCGTTCCGCGAGGCAGCCGAGGGCCCGCTGGCCGGCATCGTGCGCTACAGCACGGACCCGCTGGTCTCCCGGGACATCATCGGGGACAACGCCTCGTGCGTGTTCGACTCGGGCCTTACCCAGGCGTCGGGCACCCTGGCCAAGGTGTTTGGCTGGTACGACAACGAATGGGGCTACACCTGCCGCCTGTTCGACCTGGCGGTGCTCGTCGGCACCCAGCGGTAGCGGTGCTCGCCCGGGGGGCGACCTCCCCGGGCCCCCCGGGTCGTAGGCTCGGAGGGGGCACGCCTCCGCGAGCCCCGCCTCGCCGGCGATGCATGGGCAGGGGCGCCCCGGGGAGGAAGGGCCATGAGCGGACAGCAGCAGATCCCGGGGCACCCCACCGCGGTCAACCCGGGGCCCAATAGCCGGATCCCGGTGCCGGCGTCCGCGCTCGCCGGGCACCAGTTCCTGCGCGGGATGCCCGAAGCGCACCTCGGCCTGCTGGCCGGGGCCGCCACCCTGGTCGACGTGCCCGCCGGGCACCGGTTCTTCGCCGCTGGCCGGATGCCGCACCAGTTCTGGCTGATCCGGGCCGGCCGGGTGGCGCTGGACATGGACGTGCCCGGGCGGCGGATCACGGTGGAAACGCTGGGCCGCGGCGAGATGGTGGGCCTGTCCTGGTTCCTCCCGCCCTGCCAGTGGCAGTTCGGCGCGATCGCTATCCAGCCCACCGAGGCGTTCGAATTCGATGCGGCCACGGTCCTGCGCTGCTGTGACGAGGATCCCGCCTTCGGCTACGAGCTCACCCGGCGGGTGCTCGCTGCGGTCTCGCACCGGCTGCAGGCCACCCGGGCCAAGCTCCTGGAGGCCTCCGCGCAGCTCGCCTGAGCGGTGCGGGGTGAAGGGTGCGGCGTGAAGGGGTGCGGCGTGAACGGGAGCCCGCCCCGGCCGCGTGCAGGTAGCTACAGCTCGCTGAGCCCACGGGTCAGGTCAGCTCGCCCGTCCGGGCTGATCGCCTCCAGCACCTGGACCAGGGCGGCCCGCCGCTGATCCTTGATCCAGGCCGCGAGCCGCTGACCCGATTCGGTCGGCTGGAGCAGGATCTCCCGGCGGCTGGTGGCGGGTGCGCGGGCCAGCAGGCCGGCCGCGACCAGGCGGTCGCACAGGCGGCTGGTCGCCGAGGGGGAGGCGCCCAGGATCCGGGCCAGGCCTGTCACGTTCAGGCCGGGCCCGGCTGCGAGCGCGAGCAGCGCGCGGACCTGGGCGGGCGGGAGCATCGCACCGAGTTCCTCGATGGCCCGCTGCCAGGCCTCCAGCAGGACCGACAGCCCGGCTTCCGCGCGCTGCAGCTCTGCCTGAGGGATCCCCGGCCGCCGGGCCGTTTCCCCATCCAGCGGGGCCGTGCCTAGCTGCGCTGCCTCTAGGTGAGCTGCGTCTGGGTGCGCTGCCTCAAGGTGCGCTGCCTCAAGGTGCGCTGCCTCAAGGTGCGGCGTGTCTGGCTGAACCGTTTCCTGGTTCATCCGTCTCCTGGGCCCGCCCTGCTCAGGACCCTACTCGGGGACCGTGGTAGTGCGTATCGTACTTTGCCCTGGCTGACGGCGGACGGGATCAGGCTTGTGAGTCCTCCGCGAGTTCGGACGGTGCCTGCCCGCTGACCCGGGTGACGATCTCGGCGGCGAGGTCCCGGAGCTTCATCCGGCGGTTGTTCGAGGCCCGGCTGAGCATGGCGAAGGCTCGCTCCGCATCGATCTTCGACTCCGCCATGATGATCCCGAGGGCCTGGTCGATGACCGCCCGGGACCGCAGCGCCTGGTTGAACTGGCCGGCCAGGTCGCGGGCTCGCGCGTAGCGGGTCATGGTCACGATGGCGGCCGCGGCGGGTGCGATGAACAGCGACACCAGCCCCTCATCGAGCTGGCTGAAGCCGTCGGTGTCACGGCTACTCAGGTTCAGCGCCCCGAGCCGCTGGTCCCCCAGGCCGAGACCGGCTGCGAGGTAGCTGCGCAGGCCCAGTTCCTTGGCCAGGCTGGTGAACTCCGGCCATTGCTGCTCCGCCTCGGGCAGGCTCCAGCGGCTCACCTGCTGCCGCCGGGCCGCGTCCAGGCAGGGACCGTCGTGCAGCAGGTATTGCCGGCGGTCCATTTCGCGGGTTTCCTCATCGGTGGCCGCGATCGTTGACGGCCGGCCCTGCTCGTCCAGAACCGTCACGCTCGCCGCGCTGCAGCCCGGGACCAGCCGCAGGGCCAGCGCCAGGATGCTCTGCAAGGTGTCGTGAACAGACTCATCTTCAGCCAGCGTCCGGCTGAGCACGGTGAAGACCTCGATGAGGTCCTCATATCGCTCGCCAGGCGGCGCTGGCGGCATATCCTGCTCCACTGCGCACGTCCCCTGTTGCGGACTGTGTACGTCCTGTCCGGCTGGCCGGGTGGCCAGGCGTATCCGCGCCGCTGCCTGCGGCGTGCCTGCCTTATCTGCCTCCAGGAGCCCGTTTCAAACGCTGTGCCAGCCCGGGGGACGACCCCGGGTCCCCGCGCGTCGACCGAGGGGATCCCCGGACCCCGGCTCGCCGGCTCGGCGGGGACACGCCTGCGGCGCGTCCCCGCCTCGCCGGCGAGCTCATGACGCTGCCCCCGCATGCGTCATGACCTGACGGCGGCTAGTGAGGGGCGGGCCGGGCGCGCAGTTCCCGCAGCCGGTCCCGGGCTTCGTCGGCCGGGACGCCGATGATCGCCGCGATCAGGTCCCAGCTCACGCCCACGTGCGCGGCGGCGTCGAGCAGGTCTGCTTCGAGCGCGTCGAGGCAGAGCCGCAGGTTGCCGACCAGGGCCAGGCTGGCCCCGAGATCCAGCGGCCCCGGCGGTGGCTGGGTCCCGTAACGGGCCGCCACGCGGACCCCGGCCACGGCCCGGAGGTCGTCCAGGGTGCGCGCGAGCGACGGGTCAGCGACGGGCCTCCCGTCCCGGGTGGAGAGCCGGAACCGCGCAGCCTCCAGGACCTCCCGGTCCGGGCTGGACGTCCAGCCGCCCGCGGCCCGGGGCGACCCGGCCGACCTGGCCACACCTTCGTCCGGTTCGTCTATGAGCACGGCCTTACTCCCGCTGCCACGCGTGCGACAGAGGTAGCCGCGCTGCTGGGCTACATCCTGAGGTGCGTTCCGCCTGGAGGCGCTCCGCGGGTAGGAATTATGGTCATGGCGGGCACCGCAGTCAAACCGCGGCCTCCTGGCCAGGCTGGGGCGGCCGCCAGCGCCGCACAGACGACCGCCCCAGGATCAGGCCAGGGTTAGGGCCGGAGCACGATTCGTGCCCTGGCCTTGCCGTGCAGGACCTCGTCGATGACTGCTCTCATCAGATGCTCCTTCAGGATTTGCCGGCGGTGGCGGTGCCGACCGGGCCGGACTTGCCGGCCGGGGGAGCAGTCCCGTCACTGCCTGGATCGCTCCGCTTGCGCCAGATCAGCCGGTGGACCGGGATCAGCCGGGGCACGTCCCGCAGGCCGGGGATGAACGGCACGGCCAGCAGGAGCAGCGTGGCCACGCCGGTCATGTAGATCGCGATCATGTCGATGTTGGCGGAGTTGGTCCAGCCCGGCACCTGGTACCAGAGCGTGTACAGCCACAGCCACGGCTGGCCCGGGTAGCTGCCGGTCTCGTTCATCACGCCCCACTGGCTGCCGGTCAGGCCCATGGCCGTGGCCCGGTTCACGAAGTAGGCGCCGTCCTCGATGAACAGCAGCGGCCTGGTGAAGTTGGTGCCGTAGAACGGCTGCTTGGCCAGCATGCTCGCGTCCAGCGCGCCGCTGCGGGCCATGGCCAGCTCGTTGGCCAGCATGACCGGGACGGGCCCGTCCGCGGCCGCGGGGACCACGGGTATGCCGTTGACGAACTTCACCTTGGTGACCGCGTTGACGTAGGCGTTGGCCCACTTGAGCTGCTGGGCGGCGGGGGCGGCCCGGTAGGTGGCCAGCGCGGTGGCGAGCGCCGGGTTTCCTTTCGCGCCCGAGGCCAGCGGGGTGAGCACGAAGTCCTGCGCGGAGTTGACCGGCTGGGTCACCCCGGTGATATCCGCGGGCGCGAACAGCAGGCTCTGCGTGCTGCCGGTGACGTTGTTGTAAGGCGGCCCGTAGGTGGCCGTCTCGCTGGTGCCGTTGAGTTCGGTCCCTGCCGTGGCCAGGAAGTCGGCGGGTGCGACCCTGGACCAGGTCTGGATGGTAATTGACGGCACGTCAGGCGAGGAGAGCAGCGACGCGAGGGCGATCGTCAGCAGCAGGACGATGAGGCCGGCGACGGTGCCTTCCTTCAGGATGTCGTAGCGCCGGGTCGCGCCACGCCACGGTGCCGCATCAGCGTTGGCCAGGGCCCGGCGGCGCTGCCGGGGGGTGCCCCGGCCCGGGGTGGACAGCGTCGTGGGCAGCGGGTGCGACACACCGCGGACCCGGACCAGCAGGATGTGCGCCCCGATGATGGCCACCAGCACGAGGGGCACCAGCACGATGTGCCACATGAGCATCTGGCCGAAGTTCATCACGTTGAAGAACGCGCCCACCCCGACCGAGTTGAAGGCGTCCTTGCCGCTGGTGGAAATCCATTGCGAGTCAAAATTCTGCTGGGACACGTAGCCGGTGAAGCACTCGACGACCGAGGCGACGAACGCGACCACCCCGGTGATCCAGGTCCAGGCGCGCTTGCCGCGCCAGGCAGCCATCCAGAACTTGCCCCACAAGTGGATGACCAGCAGGGCCATGAACAGCTCCACGCTCCACAGGTGCAGGCTGTTGAAGTAGTGGCCCACCGAGTTGTAATGCCACCAGTCGGGGCCGCCCAGGGCGAGGGCGAAGCCGGACACGATCGCCACGCCGAACGCGGCGAGGCTGCCCACGCCGAACACGTACACCCAGGAGGCCACGTAGGCGGGCTGGCGGTCGGGCAGCAGCTTGCCGGGCGGCAGGATCCGGGTCGCGGAACGGCGCACCCGGTTGGTCCACATGTGGGCGTCCTCGTCGGCCGCTGCCGGTGGTGCGTCGTCATCGGTGCCGGGCGGTTCCGCGTCGGCCGGGCCCGGCGGATACGTGCGCCCCTTGGGGAAGGGCAGCAGCAGCGCCGCGCCGAAGATCACCACCATGACCGCGATCAGGCAGAGATTGGCGACCGACACGGTGAAGATTGACCAGTGCAGGTAAGTGCCCGGATGGTCAAGATTAATGGGAGCTGAAGCTACGCTCATGGGGTCTCCTAGTACAGGCCCGAACCTAGTGACTTCGACAGAATGACCCCGCGGGCAACAAGCTTAACAGGGATGTCGGTCATGGGCGGCTGGGACCTTGGTCCCGGCCAGCCAGGAAAAATTTGAGAGAGCGGCTGGATTTTCTGCGCCTGGCGACGGGACGGGTGCGGTGCGCGGCAAACAGAAAGCTGGCCGGGATCGTAATCCCGGCCAGCTTGGTGAGGGGCGAGGCCGCTTACGCGGTCACGGGGCTGGTGTGCACCGCCTTGGCGAGCACCTCGTTCTCGGCCGGCACCCGGCGCTCGTGCACCAGGCCCAGCACCGACAGGATCAGCAGCAGCGCTGCGCCGATGAAGGACGCGATCGCGGCGAACAGCGCGATCTGGCCCATCTGCCAGAACCCGTAGGCCTCGAGCAGCATCGAGCGGAGTGTGGTGCCGCGGAACACGGTCTGCACCTGGGCGGCCAGCGCGACGTTCTTCGGCGCGGCCAGCGAGGCGGCGGACAGCTGGGAGTAGGTCTTGCCCTGGCCAATGAGTCCCAGGTGGACGGCGATGAAGTGGTCGGCGTAGGTCTTGGCCTGCGCGCCAGTGGTCATCGTCTGGCCGGCGTAGGCGCCCATGGCGGCCCGGTCGGACGCGGGAAGGATCTTGAACTCAGGGCTGCTTGTCGTCGGGAAAACGATCTTCTGGGCGGAAAGCTGGCTGGAAACCTGGTCGTTCGCGTACGAGTGACCCCAGAGCAGCAGCACGCCTGCGACGAGAAGGACCGCCACGAGGACGAGCCCCCCAGCGCTGACTAGTGCATCGAAAGTCTTGCGGCGCATTGTGGTGCCTCCTTGCTGGCACCGGGCCACCCGGCCCGGCTGACGAACTTTCGTCATCTGCAGCTTCCCCCGGGCCAGGGGGGGAGGGGCAGGGCCACGTGACCTTGATCAGGGAGGACTTCGGTCACCGGGCGGGCGGGCCTTTGGGGGCCCGTATAGTCCACAATGGCTCGACGGCCGCCCATTGCGCGGGGCGGTCAGGGGGTCCGTTTAGTCCACAATGGCTCGACGGCCGACCATTCCGCGGCCCAGCTAGCCATTCGCCGGCGGTCCAGCAGCCGCCGGGTCAGCGCGGCCGTCCCGAGCAGTAGCACCGCCAGGACGGCGGGGGTCAGCGCGACGACCGCGATGACCCGGCTCGCGATCTGCCCCTCCCCGATCGGCGGGTAAGCCAGCTGGCCGACGTCGTTGACCCAGATCAGCTCCTGATGGCCAGCCCGGCTGCCCACGGGGGCGGGCACCTCACCGACGCGCGCCCGCCCGTCCGGCGCGGTCCACCGGGCCCGCGCCCAGGCCAGCTCCGACGCGGAGTAGAGCGGGTCGTTGGAGTTATGCGAGACCTTGCGCAGCAGGACGGCCGGAACCTGTTGCTCGGCCGCCGCCTGGGCGTGCGCCGCCCGGAGCGACGCGTCGTTGGTCAGATGGCCCAGGCCGATCGCGGCCAGCGGGCTGGCCACCAGGAAGACCAGTACGAGCCCGAGCCGCACCCACACCTCAGTGCGGTCGCAGCCCCGGCGGAGGGGGTTGGCATCCAGGCCCATCCGGCGGGCAAGCGCTGCGACCCAGCGCTTGAGCGTCCGCGTCACCTCACCATCATCACCTCTGGCCGGACCGCACCGAACCACACCCCCGGGCTTGCCTGCTCCGAAGGTCACTGCGCCCAGGGGCCCTCCTTGCCGCTCTCCCGGACTGTTTTCCCTGGCAGATCACGGGTAACGGGAACGCCGAGCCACTACAGACAGCACAACGGCCAGGCGCTACCGTTGGTTCAGAGCTTACGCATATACCAAATATCTTCCGGGAGAAGCGGTTGGAGCCGACGGATCCGCATCTAGCCCTGCCACAGCTGCGCCTCGACGATCTGCTCACCGAGATCCAGTCCCGGCTGCAGACCGTGGTGGCCACCCGGGACCGTGTGTACACGCTGCTGGAAGCGGTCGTCGCGGTCGGCACCAACCTCGACCTGGAGATGGTGCTCAAGCAGATCGTCGAGGCCGCGATCACGCTGGTCCGGGCCCGTTATGGCGCGCTCGGCATCATTGGCGAAGGCGGGAGCCTGGTCGAATTCGTGCCGGTCGGCCTGGCGGACGACGAGATCGCGGCGATCCATCACTGGCCTGAGGGCCGGGGCCTGCTCGGCGCGCTGATCACCGACCCGCGCCCGCTGCGGCTGCCGGACATCGCGGCCAGCCCGAACTCGAGCGGTTTCCCTCACGGACATCCGCCGATGCACGGCTTCCTTGGCGTGCCGGTGCGGGTCCGGGACGAGGTCTACGGCAACCTCTACCTGACCGAGAAGGAAGGCGGCGCCGCCTTCGACGAGGAGGACGAGGCGCTGCTCGTCGCGCTGGCCGCCGCGGCCGGCGTCGCGATCGACAACGCCAAGCTGTACGAGGAGGCCCGCCGTCAGCAGCGCTGGCTGCGGGCCAGCAGCGAGGTGAACAGGAGGCTGCTGTCCGGCGCCGCCCCGGATGAGGTGCTGGCCCTGGTCACCCAGCAGGCGCTGGAAATGTCCGGAGCGGACCTGGTCGCGCTGGCCCTGCCCACCCCCGACCGCCAGCAACTGGTCATCCAGCATGCGGCCGGGGCGGGCGCCCCAGAGGCCATCGGGCTGGTGCTCCCGGTCAGCGCCTCGGTGTCCGGCCAGGTACTGTCCTCTGGCGAGCCGGTCATCCTGCAGGACTTCGGCCACGACGAGCGGGTGGCCGGGGCGGCACGGCAGCACATGCCCCTCGGACCGGCCATCATCCTTCCGCTGGGTGCGCCCGGCGACGTCCGCGGCGTGTTCACGGTCGGCCGCGACACCGGGGCGATGCCGCTTGCCCCGGAGGCGGTCGAGATGGTCCAGACCTTCGCGGCGCAGGCCGGCATCGCGCTGGAACTCGCCGAGCACCGCCGGGACGCGGAGCGCCTGGCCATCCTCTCCGACCGCGACCGGATCGCGCGGGACCTGCATGACCTGGTCATCCAGCGGCTCTACGCCACCGGGATGTCACTCCAGGGTGCGATGCCGCTGCTGACCCGGCCCGAGGCGGCGACGCGGGTGAGCACCGCGGTGGATGCCCTCGACGAGACCATCCGGGAAATCCGCTCGGCGATCTTCTCACTCCAGTCGCGAGGCGACGCCAAGCAGTTCGGGCTGCGGGCGAAGGTGCTCGAGGTCGTGGACCAGATGACCCCCGCGCTCGGGTTCGCCCCGTCGCTCCGGCTGGTCGGGCCGCTGGATGAGGCGGTGCCTGCGGAGGTGGGCGAGCAGATGCTCAGCGCGCTCCGCGAGGCCTTGTCGAACGCGGCCCGGCACGCGGCCGCCAGCCGGGTGGACGTGACCGTGGACGTCGGGCCCGAACTGCTCCTGCGAGTCCGTGACGACGGCACCGGGATAGGCCAGACGACCCGGCGCAGCGGGCTGGCGAACATGGCCGAACGAGCCTCCGACCTGGGCGGGAAGCTCACGATCGCCGCCGCCAATGGGGGCGGCACTCAGCTCGACTGGCGGGTGCCGGTCAGCTGACCAATCAGCCGTCGCGGTACTCGTGGGCGTCCGGCCCGGGATGCTGCTGGTCGAAAACTCGGGCGGCGTAGGCGGCGGCTTGGGCGCGGCGTTGCATGCCGAGCTTGGCGAAGAGGGCGGAGACGTAGTTTTTGACGGTTTTCTCGGCCAGGAAGAGGCGGTCGCCGATCTGGCGGTTGGTGA
>Ga0187851_10000383_pt1 | contig 45611 bp, 41 predicted proteins | sample June2016WEW_6_10_FD_132997 | JGI IMG/M metagenome (GOLD analysis project Ga0187851, IMG submission 132997) | Peatland microbial communities from SPRUCE experiment site at the Marcell Experimental Forest, Minnesota, USA - June2016WEW_6_10 | ecosystem: Environmental > Terrestrial > Soil >...
AACGCAACCACCAACGTCCAGAACAACCTCGACCTCGGTACAGGAGTCGTATTCAGATTCTGGTGAGGACCGATCAACACCCATGCCGCCGGGGGAATTCCCGGTTTTCACGAAATTGCCTTAACATGAATTGTGCAGTAGATACGCGTCAGCTATCCGAGATCGAAGTGCCTGCGACTCGGCTTTTCGGAAACTTCGATTGTCGGCTAGCGATAGCAGGTCAAGTCACTCATCCAGAATCGGTTTGCTGGTTCTCTGAGGGATCAGTAATGAAAAACGCCGCAGTGTCCGGTTATCCGCTATCGCTCTCCGCGGATTTCAACGGATTCATCTCGATATCGGCGAGAGCCGGACAGTCCATTTCGAATTGAAGAACCGTGATCTAAGCATGGTGACCGAAGATGGAAATTCGATCATCACTCCCGGGGAATACACAATCAGTGCCGGCGGAGGCCAGCCTGATACTGCAGCGCCACGAGTAAGTGGACACTTCCGGTTCGAGGGTCAACTGTCGTTGCCGGAATAGTAGAAGGTCAGTTTGGCACTAGTGGGACTCTCATCGGAAAATCAACGATAACTGCGTCAGGTGTGGTTAGCAGATCATCCGAATCCCCGATGTATGCGATCATTGCAAGGTTCCCTGTACCGACCTGGCAGGGATACCCCGAGAACACAAGATCTATCTCAAATTGTTCCGAGGGGACAATCGCTTTCATCGATACAGTCGGGTCAGCGGGCAGCTGCTTTCTTTAGGATGCGGTCGAGCGCGACAGCGTCAAGATATTCCTGATCCCGGTTTTCGTAGGGTACATCGGCCAGAACCGGCACATTGGGATTGAGGCGCAGCAGAGCCGCCAGTTCCTCCTCGTAATTCGATCCGGCGATGGGACCATAGGCGTTCCACAACCTGCCGGCAACGTCGGACGCTGGCGTGTCCACAAGCCAAAGGCCCAAGCGGTCCTTCATCGCATCCCCAATTTGCTGTGGATTCGACTTTGCGGCGAGCAGCAACGCGGTACTCGGCGCCAGGCGCAGGTTGGGCGCACCGACCCGATTGATGAACTGCATTGCTTCGTTGATATCCTTTGGCGCTCTGGACGGCGCCATGCGAAGGTAGACCGTAATATGGTGTGACTCTGCTTCCCGGCATATCTCGAGCATGGAAGTATCAAATGAATCCCAAGCGGCTTGCTGCGCGTAGTTGTTCTCAACAAACCGCTGGAGCGGGACGATCAGGTCGTGCGCGCCCAGAATCTCCATCTTCTCCATGACGTCGCGGATGGACGCCATGCTGCGGGCGTAATCAGGCTCGATGTTGTTCACCAACCTGAGGTCCGGGAAGAGGTTTACACCGGAGGTCAGATCCACCAAGACCCGCACCTTCTGCAGACCAATCCAGACGGCTTCCTGTTTGAGCGTGGACGGGTCACGATTGGCGACGTACTTCCAATCCACTGCGACTCCGTCGAAATGCTGGAAGAAAGTCGGACGGAGGAGAATTTCGTCCTTGATTGGGTTCATTGTTCGCAAGGGGAGGAATCGATTGGTCGGGTTTTGCGGCGGGGTGGAGTGAGCGATTTCCGCCACGCCTGACTCTTGCACTCGCACGCGGAAGATGCGGATGTCAGCGCCGGCGATCGTGTTCTTTCCGCTTACGCCGATCTTTGCGTTCTCAAAGCCTTCCGGCAAGTAGCCAACGGCCTGCTTTTCCGACTGGTCAAGCGGCAATTCTTCAATCGCCTGGATCGAACCGACGTGCGAGACAATGCGGAATGGCAGTTCTCCCAGCGAGTTATTTGATATTCCCAGCGTATAGTCGCCCGTTCCCCGGCGGCAAACAATCAAGGAAAGCCCCTCGCCGACATCGAACATTTTCTGGCTCTTGAATGCCTGATCGAGAATGTTCTGGACGTGGTGCAGAATTGGATAGGGATTGGGAAGCGGTTTATTTTCAGCCCGCACGATAGTTTCCTTTACGGCGGATTCTGCTCCCAGCCCAAATGGACTCGCAAACACCGTCACCTGACCCTTGCCCAGCGACATCTGGATAACCGCCGGTGTGCTTCCTGCCCTGGCCATTACCCGCGCGCTGGCCGGAAAATGGAGCGGCAGCAGTTCGAACGGTTGTCCTTCGGTGATTGATCGAGCTCCGATGGAGATATTCTGTTCGCCATTGAATCGCGTGGCGCGTCCTTCGCTTTCGATGCCCGCCAAACCTCCAGGCAGATTCCGCAGACTGCCCGCCGTGATGAACAGCTTTCCGCCCTGCGCGACATACGCCTGGAGTTTGTCGAGAACCTCGGCCCCTCCGGAAAGTTCCCCAGCCACAACCAATAATGGATAGCGCTCCAGCAACCACCCCGGGGCGTCGCTCAGGAGAAAATCGGCCGAATCGCCATAGGGTGTCGCGGTGGCGAATCCTCTTTCATCGTGGAAGAAGGATGAGTCCTGGTATCCGGGAAACACCATGCCAAGGACGTTGTTAGTCAGATAATCTCCCGGCCCATAGGGAAGATTTCCCCATACGCGATACAGGATGTTGTCGTAGCTCGGGAAGCACCAGCCGGCATTGAAATCCGTCATCAGTCCGATCTGTGTCTGCATCGCGCCGGGCTGGCCGTTTTCGCGGACCCATTTCTGGGCCGACTGCTGGATGCGGCCAATGGGGGACAATCGATCGCCATCGAACCATCCGTTCTCGAATCCCACGACCATGGAGTTGTAGAGAATGTGGCTATAGAGCAGGCGCTTGAGCAGGGCCAGGCTGGTTCCCTTCGTAGGGCTGTTTCTTCCTCCATTGCTGCCGTAGCTCTTTCCACCCCAGCGGTTGTAGATCGAGGCGTTACCGAACCAGGGGACCCCGTATTGTTTTCCCGCCCCGCGGTTGAAGGCGTAGAACACCTGGGCATTGGGGTGTTCCTGAGCCGCCTCGGAGCCAATCATCGTGTATAGCCCCTCCTTCAATAAATAGTGAGCAAACGTGATCGCGGTAAGTCCGGCCATTTTGTTCCCCGACTCCGCTTCGATCTCCTCCACATGCCTCTGAAAATTCAGGTACTGCTGGGGACGGTCTGCCGACGAAGGGTACATCTGGCTGGAATAAGCGATGACGTAGCGTCCGTCTTGCTCTCCCATATCCATGCCTAGCCAGTGGTCCCCGAGTTTCTTCTCAAACAACCGGGAGAGTTCAGGCGACAACCCTAGTTGTTGCCATTGTCCGCCAGGGCCGGAACCGGGAACATAACCCCAAATCTGATACATGAACAGATTCCGGCGCTTCATCTCGTCCACCAGATCGGGAATATTCGTGGCCGACAGGAAAGAGTGATTCGGCCAAACCACATCGCCCAGATCGAAGGTCCGCGTGAAGCGCTCCAGATCGTCGGCAAAACCGACAAGTTTTCCGTTACTCACACGGAACTGCCGCAGCGTCGTAAAGTGAGTTTGGTCGCCCATCAGATTCCAATCCGGCGGCTTCACGTGCCTGCGGGTGTCATCCGGATACTCGCGAGGGTTGAGCAATTGCCCGTATACCTTGAACTTTGCATTGTCGTCCGCAGCCTTGGCAGCCGGAGTCTGAGCACGCAGCGGTTGAAAGGACACCAAAGCCGCCAGGAATGCCAACGATAAGCCACCTCGAACCATATTCATATGTTCGCCCTTGTTGATTGCAACTGATTATTAGGGATTCTCAATTGTTTGTTTGCCCATGGCTAGCGCGGGTTGATTTCAGTATATTTGCGATCTCATCGCTACCAACAATAGAGTTCTGCACGGATCAGTACTGATAAACGTTAGGTTCAAACGCCGTTGTCACCACCTATGGTGAAGTTCGCGGGCTGTCCAGAAGGCATTGGATTGCGAAGACCAAGCGCGGCTCGAACTCTAGGAAAAACCACATCCTGAAGATTGGGATGTCAAATGCAGGCACGGACTCTTCTATTGTGAGTGGCACCGGGAGGGGAGTGAACGCGAACGGTTTAAGAAATCTCGATTTTGAGATAACATAACGTTATATCAATTACTTGTAGTCGTGTCCGATGATGTTTATGCATGTAACGTGACCTCAGTAGTCAGTTATTGGACACCATATTGGACAGTAAAACGCGTGCACTCTGAATGAGCTTTCGGCAGTCGCCGGAAGCTTCGTGCGGAGATAATGGCGCTTATTCCCCGCAGTTAACGCGGCGAATAACCCTTGCTTTTGCGGTGAATCGGGTTTACATTCGACGCATATGATGCGGAGAATAGGAATCTACATCCACAACCGTCCGGACTGGCCCGGCTTCACCTGGAAGCCGGAGCGCCTCGCTGAACATTTTGGGGAAGTCCGCCACAAGCAGGGACGCCTCATCGGACGGATGGAGTCGCTCGGCTTTCAGTTGCGGACGGAAGCAGTTCTCGAAGCCTTGACCGAAGATGTCCTCAAATCGAGTGAAATCGAAGGTGAAATGCTTGACCGTAGTCAGGTCCGTTCCTCGATTGCACGCCGTCTTGGCATCGATATCGGCGCTCTGACCGCGGCCGATCGGAATGTTGAAGGCGTCGTCGAGATGATGCTCGATGCGACCCAACATTATGCTGAGCCTCTAACCAAAGAGAGGCTGTTTGGCTGGCACGCGGCGTTATTTCCGACCGGGCGAAGTGGTATGTCAAAGATTACGGTCGGCGCATGGCGCGACGACAAGTCCGGCCCCATGCAGGTCGTTTCGGGGCCAATAGGAAAAGCACGCGTTCACTACGAAGCTCCGTGGGCTGCGCGCCTCGCGCGGGAAATGACGAAGTTCCTGGCCTGGCTCAACAAGGATGACGGGACGGACCTCGTCATCAAAGCCGGGATCGCCCATTTGTGGTTTGTGACCATCCATCCGTTTGACGATGGCAACGGGCGTATCGCGCGTGCGATAGCCGACATGATGCTCGCACGTTCCGAGAAGAGTGCGCAGCGCTTTTACAGCATGTCAGCACGGATCAGGCAGGAACGCAAAGCCTATTACGACATTCTCGAAGCAACGCAGAAGGGCGAGTTAGACATCACGCGCTGGCTCGCCTGGTTCCTCGACTGCCTCGGCCGTGCGATTGACGACGCCGAAACCCTGTCAGCGGCGGTCCTTGCTAAGGCGCAGTTCTGGGACATCCATGCGTCGGTCGCGTTCAACGAAAGACAAAGAAAGATCGTCAATCAGCTCTTGAATGGTTTCGAGGGAAAGCTGACCTCATCGAAATGGGCAAAGCTCGCCAAATGCTCGCAGGACACGTCGCTGCGTGACATCGAGGATCTGGTTCAGAAGGGAATACTACAGAAGGACCCGGCCGGCGGGCGGAGCACGTCCTATTCCCTTCGTGAACCTTCGCGCGATAGACAGAAGATACCGGTGCACCTATTCAGTTAAATAGTTAGCTACTGCGGGATGAGATTGTTGTGGATAATTGGGTTGTTTATGTGGATTTAATGGAACTTCCGTGGTGCATTTTGGAGTCAACTTTATTGACACAAAGAGCTGAGATGATGCAAGCTATTTCCAGCTAGTCCGAACGGGAAGCAGAAGATGCCCGTCAGATTTGGGTTTCTTCCGGCTTTGCTCGGACCAGCCTGAAGTACCGATTGGCCGCAACACCGTTGTTGCGCGAAAGACCCGCATGGCCCGCAACACTCTTGTGTTGCCTGAACCACCCGAATGGCCAGCACCACCCGAAAGACCCACTCCGGGCAATACCCGTGACAACGTAACGCCCTCATCTTCAGCAATGCCCGCAAGACCCCCGAAGCACCTCTGGAGTGGTTACGGTAAGGGGATGTTTGCTTGTACTTCATCTTGTACCGATACTTCTCATCCTGGATTCTCTTCTGCCAAATCCCAGAGCTGTCCATATACGCTACTGCATAGGTGTCAGGGCAACCTTCCGCCGCCCATCGAAGAGAGATAGGTAGTTGCTTCTGATCCAACTCTATGCAGTATTGACGGCTCACCAGATTGCTTTGAAGCACCCCAAAGATTATCGAGCGCCGCTGTCGCTCAAGCGGCGCAAGTTTCTTCGGCTTGCTCTTCGAGCGGCGGTTTCCGATTGCAGCGGTCGGCACCTCTTCCGGTTAAAAAGGCCGTTGACGATGGACCTGTCAATGCCACCCTTACCCGGGATCTGCGATGCGGATGTTGCACGATGGATTTGCGACAGGTTGCTGACGCATCGCGATGAGAGACCTGATTTCGTCCACTGGGTTACGCTCAACTCCCATCTTCCGGTGCCACCGCGAGACGATAACTTGCCACTGCAACAATGTACTGTAGTGGGGATTGATCAAGAGCAAAGCTTAGGCAGTTGGTTTACTCTGGTGCAACGCGTACATGGAAGCGTCGCTCGCCTCGCACTGCGGCCAGGACTGCGGCCCACCGTCTTCGTGATTGTGGGCGATCGTACACCACCATTCATGCAGGCTGAGACACGTAACCGATTTTTTCAGACGAGGGTTCCGTTTGTGGTGCTGATTCCGAGCTCCATTCCGCTAAAGGCAATCGGGGGGACTGAGTGAGCAAGGGCGGTGTGCACTTGGGGCAGTTGCAGAGAAATATTTGCCGACTCCCCCGGATTGTCGTCAACGAACAGTATGCTGTCGGGGCAATGCGCAGAGTTTTGGCGATCCGTTCGAGTGCAGCAACCTTGTTCCCCCAGGAAACCTCGATGGCAGAGAAATCCTCCCATCGCAGGGGGTAGTCCTGGCGCTGGACAAACAGCGCTTCCAGATCAGGTCTCTCGTTGCGAGACACCAGGGCGATGAATATCCCGCGTTTCTGAAGAGACTTGATGTAACGCTGAAATGCGGCATGCCCTGCGGACAGTTGCTTATATGTCTTATATAGCCACCCTCCCGTTCCGCAACGTGCCGGCTGTGCTTCACCAAACGTGAGGAAGAACCGATTTCACTCCACTCTTGACAACAAGCCAGCTTCGGCCAAAGTGTGAAGCGATGGAACAACTTTCTGAAAGATTATTGTCGATAACAGAGCCAACGCATCGGACATATAGAATTACTACAGCACACACAGGGGGCGATTATCTCCATGAGCAGTTCCATGCTTCCGATCGAATTCCATGCACCGACTGAAATACCGGCACGAGAAGGCTGGCTCTCGGGGGTATGGCGGTTTGTGGTCGCCGCGCTGCTCATCCCCCAACTGCCAACGCTGCTCTGGTGTTTGGCGACCCACTCGACGGTGTATTTCCGGGGTTGGATCAATCTGGAATACCTGGTGCTGCTTGGGATCGCATTTCTGTTTCCGTCCTGGTGGACGATCACGCTGCTCACGGTGGAGATGTGTATCGCTTTGGTTGAGCCTATTGCGACCCTGTACTATATTTCTCCCAGGGATGCGCTGCCCTCGATTCGTTATCTGCTATTGCTTCCCGCTCCTCGTTTGATCGGATACGCGTGTCTGCTGATTGTTTATGCAATCGGTGTCGCGGTGGCTTTGCGCGCGACTCTCGGCAGGTATCGGCGCAAGGACGCGAAGTACATGGTCGCCCTAGCCCTGGCCTGCTGCCTGCTTGCGCTATCGACCGATCTGCTGTTTGGGCGCTTCAGCAGATTTCATATCGGAAAGCGGCTGGGCGATGTCGATGCGCGCCAAATGTTTATTGCGCGTTCACCGGCAGGATCGATTTGGTTTATCAATTACCAGCTACGGAATGCCGGAAAACGTAGTTCGATACCGCCGCGCTTACTGAGTTCGGCACTGGCCCAGGCGATGGCGGAGGTCCCGGCTGGCAGCAAGCCGGATGTTGTTCTGGTGCTTACCGAGTCCTGGGGGCTGGCCAACGACGACAGAGTCAACCAGGCTCAGATGCAGCCGTACCGCAATCCAGCGATCGACAATCTCTATCGCGTGCAGACGGGAAGCGTGCAGTTTGCCGGAGGTACGACGTCGGGTGAGACGCGGGAGTTATGCGGAGACTCGCAGGGGCTCTCCAGCCTCTCCGCTCCGGATGAGTACTTTGCCGGGTGCTGGCCGGCACGGTTGAAGAGCGCGGGCTATCGCACGCTTGCCGTGCATGGTTTCTCGTCAAGCATGTTTCACCGTTGGGAATGGTACCGGCGCTTCGGATTTGAGAACAGCGCCTTTCTGCCGGATCTCATGCAGGCTGGGGCGGCCATGTGCTACGGCGCCTTTTCCGGAATTTGCGATGCAGATGCTGCGCAATGGATTTCCGACAGGCTCTTGAACCATCGGGATGGGAGACCGGATTTTGTCCACTGGGTCACGCTCAACTCCCATCTGCCGGTGCCAGATGTGGGTGGGAACCTGTCTCTACAACAATGTGCCGAGGTGGGAATTGACCGGGAGAAACACCTGTGCTCCTGGTTTCTGCTGGTGCTTCGTGTGCATGAGAGTGTCGCCAGCCTCGCGCTGAGGCCAGAGCTGCGGCCCACGGTCTTCGTGATTGTGGGCGACCATGCACCGCCCTTCATAAGGGAAGATACTCGCAGCCAATTTTCACAGACGCGGGTCCCGTTTGTGGTGCTGATCCCCCGCTCCATTCCACTCCAGGCGCAAGGGCCGAAGCCTCGCCAGCGGCAGCTATTGCGCCCGCCAATTAGCGAATAAAAATTAATGGGATATATCCGTCCCGAACAAGCGAGTAGGTAGTCACGCCTTTCGGAAACTAATGATGATCGCGAGGCTTAATCAAATTACTGTGTAGAAAGGAGGAGAAAAGAGTGTCCGAAAAATCGACGACGAAGTTCTCGGCTGTGCGGTCGAGGTCGGGGAGATACGGAATCTCTCCCTTTTTGCCACTGCGAATGCAGTTTTGGTCTTGAAAACCCATGAGGAGCGGTACAATTCATGCGAATCAGGGCTGAAAAAGGAGATTCCAGATGGAGCGCGATTCATGCTTAGTCTAAAACGGGTCCAGGCTGGTGACCTGCTGAAGTTCACCAAAGGCATCGCCATCCTTCTGATCTATTTCCATCATTATTCTCGATCTGTGTGGTTGTCGCGCGGCTTGCCAACACCAACCTTAATGCAATGGAACTTCGCCCCTTCGGGAGAGGATTTTGGCGTCCTCGCCTCAGCCATCCGAGATGGCCGATATTCGGAGGTGTTTCTGCGTCTTATGGCCAGCTTCGGCTATGTAGGGGTGCATCTATTCGTGTTGATGAGCGGTATGGGGCTTGCCTTGGGGACTCCGGAACTCATCGGTACTGGCGCTTTTCTAAAACGGCGCATTCTCAGGATCGTTCCTCCGTTCTGGTTGGCTGTCGCCGTTTTCGCCATACTGGATTGGGTAGCCGGACATCCCTATTCTGTGGGTCGGATATTGGAGCGCATGCTCTTGCTGACCACCTTCGATGCAAAACGTTTTTTCATCATCGATTCACCACTATGGTGTTTGGCCGTTTTTTTTCAGCTCTATCTCTTATTCCTCCCGTTGCGGCGACTGATCGTCAATTACGGGATGCTTTCTCTCCTGTCGCTGGCAGTGATTGGCTTCATTGCACGCTGGCTTGCGAGCCTGCCGTCGATCCTGAATTGGAACGAATATTTTGGCCATACCGTTGCGCTCAACTGGTTGGCCGTCTTCGGTTTTGGAATATGGGTCGGGAACCGGTTACGGATGGATGGTGAGATCGCACTATCGGCATGGGGTACGATCGGCACGACACTGATCTGCGTGCTGCTCGTCGTCCTCTCCGAGGTCTCCGCATCCGCCTATCCCATCCATGACACTGCGATTGCTGTGCTGATCGGTATGGTCACATTCTTAGCGTGGCGGGTGCTCACCGCTACGCCTTTCGCTCAAGCTTTTGCCGCGGTAGGGGCGGTTAGTTTCCCCTTTTACCTCTATCACCGCCCAATTGTGGCAAAAGTGATCAACCTATGGTTTGCCAGATCTGTTGCCGGCTCGCTGCCACCGTTGATTTTGGGCATTGCTCTGGCAACGGGGTTGGTTCTTCTTCTACTGTTGGTTCAACGGGCATTGCACCGCAGTCCTAGGATTGCTGCTTGGACCGTAGGAGTATGACTTAATGGATTTTCTGCGCCGTTGGATGGACGAGATCCTGACGATTTTATTTTTACTGTTGTTGTTCCTTGTTGCGTACCTGCGAAATTCACCCATCTTTGAGCCTATTCATTCCGGCGGTCTGACTCGGAAGACACTGTTGGGTGTCGCAGTTGTACTTGTCATTCTGTTCGTGGGCAAGATAGTAGGATTGCACACACAGAACCCGCGCAGCATCGTCGAATTTGCTCCGCTTGTCGTGGCGTTGATGGCTTACGAAAGCCTGAAACACATGCACGCGACGGCGCTTACCGTATGGCTCGGCATTCAGCCCAGGGATTCTCTGATGATGGCTGCGGATGTGGCCTTGTTTGGCAAGAGTCCATACTTGTGGTTCGCCCAGTGGGGACTGGACAAGCCAGGCTTCCTCTCTGTCATGACAATCTTTTATGGCCTTTACTATGCGGCACCCGTCGCTGCCTTGGGTTGGTTCATGATCGCAGGAGACATGGCACAGTTTCGGCTGATCCGCCGTGGTGTGGTAATAGCCCTCTACGGCGGCTATTGCTCATACGTCTTGATTCCGGTTGCCGGCCCCCTCAGCATGCCAGCCGCGGTAAAACCACTGTTTTTCGGGACAATGACCGGCTTCCAGTTCCTGCTGGCCCATTATCGCTACAGCTTCGATTGTTTCCCCAGTCTGCACACCACCATTCCCTGGCTGTTGGTGTTGCTGTGCCGAAACAAACTACCGGGCTGGTTGATGACGATTGCCGTATTGGCAAGTATCGGCGTGACCTTGTCCACGATCGCTTTGCGATTGCACTATGGCGTCGACGTTCTGGCCGGCTTGGCATGGGCTTGGGCGGCCGCGGTGTTGGCACGCGTCTCATCCCCTCGCGAACCGGTGGCAGCTCCATCCATCGCACCTAGAGTAGCGATGGTGAAGCGAATAATCGCTCCCGTACGGTCTGCCAAGTGTGATTGATGCTTCTTCGAGGCTGGTGGTGTGGCGCCAGCCGAGCGAGTGCAGGAGGCTGACGTCCTTGCCGGTGCCGATGTTGATCAGCGGCGGAACGTCTTCGGAGAGCAGGGAACTAAAGCGGGCGTCGTCGAGGTCCATAAAGAAGCAGCAGGCCTGGCCAAGGTCGTCGGAATAGAGAAACTCGCGGCGCGGGGTGCCTGTGCCCCAGACGACGACCTGCTTCGCGCCCGCGGCATTGGCCTCGGCCGTCTTGCGGATGAGCGCGGGCAGAACGTGCGAGTTGGCCAAGTCGTAGTTGTCTCCGGGGCCGTAGAGGTTGGTGGGCATGACGGCGAGGTAGCGGGTGCCGTACTGGCGGTTGTAGCTCCAGCACAGCTCAATGCCGGCGATCTTGGCGACGGCGTAGGGCCGGTTGGTGGGTTCCAGCGGCCCGGTGAGCAGGTACTCTTCCTTGATGGGCTGCGGGCAGAGCCTGGGATAGATGCAGGAGGAGCCGAGGAAGAGCAGACGCTTGACGCCGGCGTTGCGGCTGGCCTCGATGACGTTGGTCTGGAGAACAAGGTTGTCGCGGATGAAGTCGGCCGGGTAGGTGCTGTTGGCAAGGATGCCGCCGACCCTGGCCGCGGCGAGGAAGACGAAGTCGGGCTTTTCGGCGGTGAAGAACGCATCGACGGAGGGCTTGTCGAGCAGGTCGAGCTGCTGGCGCGTGCGGGTGAGGACGTTGCGGTATCCCTGGCGCAGGAGCTCGCGGTGGATGGCGGAGCCGACCAGGCCGCGATGGCCGGCGATGTAGATGCGGCTGTCGGGATGCATGGCGCGCTCCTATGTCTCGTGGCCGTTGTATGCGTCGAGCCATGGCGCAACGCCAGGGCGTCTCGCTGGGCGGCCTTCAGGTCGGATTCAACCATCTCGCGGACCAACTCGTCGAAGCTGATGCGCAGAGTCCATCCAAGTTCGCGCAGGGCCTTGCTTGCATCGCCGACCAGCGACTCGACCTCGGTGGGGCGGGCGTAGCGCGGATCGACCGCGACGACGACTTTGCCGGATGGATCGAGTGCCTTCTCGTCTGCACCGGAGCCCTGCCAGGTGAGGTCAAGTTCGAGCAGCTTGGCGCAGCGCTGGACGAACTCGCGCACGCTGTACTGCTGGCCGGAGGCGATCACATAATCCCGCGGCTTCTCCTGCTACAGCATGAGCCACTGCATCTCGATGTAGTCGCGTGCGTGGCCCCAGTCGCGCCTTGCGTCGAGATTGCCGAGATATTATTCGCTCTGCAGGCCGGCCTTGTGCGCGTCAGGCCGCGCGTGATCTTGCGGGTGACGAAGGTCTCGCCGCGCATGGGCGACTCATGGTTGAAGAGAATTCCGTTGCAGGCGTAGATGCCGTAGGCCTCGCGGTAGTTGACGACGATCCAGTAGCCGTAGAGCTTGGCGACGCCGTAGGGCGAGCGCGGGTTGAAAGGGGTGGTCTCGCGCTGCGGCGTCTCTCGCACTAGGCCGAAAAGCTCGGAGGTGCTGGCCTGGTAGAACCTGGTCTTCTTCTCTAGGCCGAGGATGCGGATGGCTTCCAGCAGACGGAGCACGCCGAGCGCATCGGAGTCGGCAGTGTACTCCGGCTCTTCGAAGGAGACCTGGACGTGGGACTGGGCGGCGAGGTTGTAGATCTCGTCGGGCTGCACCTTCTCCACGATGTGGATGAGCGAGAAGGAGTCGGTCATGTCGCCGTAGTGCAGGATGAAATGGCGCGAGGGCAGGTGAGGGTCCTGGTAGATGTTGTCAATGCGCGCGGTGTTGAGCAGGGGGGAGCGGCGCTTGATGCCGTGGACCTCATAACCTTTGGCAAGCAGAAATGCGGCGAGGCATTCCCCGTCCTGCCCGGTAACTCCCGTGATCAGAGCTCTCTTCAAACTTCCATCTCCTAAATCTTTCGCGAAGGGCCACGGCCTGGCGTTTCGCTCTGCTCGTGTTGGCCTTGCACAAGATGAGACTGACGCCTGTTGACGCATGGTTCAAATGCCGCAGCCGCAACTCGACAATAGTACACGGAGCAATTGGATTTGCACGGCACTTGCAGGGTATGTATGTGCTGCGGGCAAGAAGATAACAGTAGCCCCTTGGATATCCAATATCGCCTTACGAAAAACGAGGACGTCAACGCTGGCCGGTGACCACCATGTGCTATAGTGTTCGCAACACCCAGATGTACTCCGTCGGATGTGAGCGGGGCATGAAGATGCTTCCCTATGTCGTGGGCTCTCGACCTCAGTTTATAGTGTTTGCCTGCATCTGCGGGGACGGTGTGAAAAACAACTCACCCAAGTGAGGATAGCGAAGCTTTGTCTGAAACATGGAATCAGGGCATCGTTCAAGCGAGCAGTTGCATCCCAGACTCCTTCAGGGATGGGACAAGCATGACTGTACCCTGTGCGCCGAAATGGTTTGCAGCCTACACGTCTCCACGCCATGAAAAGCGTGTGAATCAGCAACTGGAAATGCGGGAGATTGAGCATTATCTGCCCCTCTACCGCACCCAGCGCAAATGGAGCGACGGATCGAGGGTCACACTGGATCTTCCATTGTTTCCCGGATACATCTTTGTTTGCATCCAACGGAACGAGCGCGTGCGTGTGCTGGAAGTGCCAGGCGTTCTGTCAGTGGTGGGTGGCAGGGGGGGCGAACCGGCATCCTTGCCGGCATCCGAGATTGAAGCACTTCGATCCGGTCTTTCTGAGCGCAATGCGCAACCCCACCCTCTTCTGAAGGTGGGGCAGCGTGCACGCATCCGGTCCGGTGCCTTTGCCGGGATGGAGGGGGTTGTGGTGCGGATGAAGTACAGTTTTCGTGTAGTGCTCACTTTGGATTCCATCATGCAAAGTTTCGCCATAGAAGTCGACGGAGAGGAACTGGAGCCACTGAATTCCAATCTGTCATGAATCCCTGCCCCGCAACTTCTGCCCAGCAGCGGGTTAATGCTTGTATTAAACATCGTTTCATAGAGATAGGAAACGGCAGTAGGTAGGTAGTAGGATACGAACACAGGAGAAATCAATGTCCCCCAAACCGCTTCCAGCGCGACGCTATAGCGGGAAGCTTATCCGGCATCGTGTTCTTGTTAATCTTCTGGATCTGGCTGCTTTTGTCCTTTCCGGTCTTTGTGCGTTCGAGCTGCGATTTGACGGAGCGGTGCCTGCACAGTACCTCCACGCGATGAAGGTTGGGCTTTGTGTCTGGGGCGTCGCGAAGTCGATGGCCTTCATTGCCGGCAAGCTGAATCGGGGGAATTGGCGGTATACATCCACCTACGATGCCGTGCGGGTCATGTTTGCGAACACGGCGGGATCGGTTCTGGGCGGAGTGGTCCTGTTCGTTCTGCTCGGACTAAGGGGAATGCCGCGCTCTGTGTTTATTCTCGATTGGCTGCTCTGCTGCCTGTTGACCCTAGGGGCAAGGTTGACCGTTCGCCTGATTCACACCTCGCGCAGAGCGAACGGCGCGGAAGGGGTGCAGACCAGGACGCTGATCTACGGCGCCGGGATAGCAGGGCAGGCACTGCTGAGGGAGCTTCGCCAAAACAAGTCTCTGATGTGCGAGGTTGTTGGCTTCATTGATGACGATCCGTTGAAGGCCTACTTGATCTTGCAGGGTTTACCTGTGCTCGGAACCGGAGAAGCCCTCGCCGAGGCGGTGCGAACGCACGCCATCAAGAGAGTGCTGGTTGCGGTTCCCTCAGCGACTGGGCCGCAGATGGTGCGCATTTTGAAGCTGGCCCTCGATGCCGGAGCGGAGTACAAGATGGTGCCGGGTTTGGGGGACCTCATTCAGGGCGCGGAGTTGGGCAAACAGATCCGGGATGTCGCCGTCGAAGACATACTCGGTAGAAGGCCGGTCCATCTGGACCAGGACAGCATTCTGGAGCGCATCGAGGGAAAAGTCGTCATGGTGACTGGCGCTGCCGGCTCGATCGGATCGGAGCTCTGCCGGCAGATTGCCCGGTTCCACCCGCTTGCCCTGGTCGGCTTCGATGCGGCGGAAACTCCGCTCTTTCACCTTGGCAGGGAGATGGGCAAAAACTTCCCCGATCTGAAGTTTCACTCGGAGATCGGCGACATTACCCGGCCAGACACCCTACAGCGGGTCATGCTTCACCACCAGCCTTCAATCCTCTATCATGCTGCAGCCTACAAGCATGTCCCAATGATGGAGCGGAACGTCTTTGCCGCTGTCGAAAACAACATCTTCGGCACCTGGCAGGTTGCTCGCGCTGCGGCAAAACATGGGGTGGAAGATTTTGTGATGATCTCCACCGATAAGGCGGTCCGGCCGACCAGCATGATGGGCGCTACAAAGCGCGTGGCGGAGTTGGTGATCGGCGCATTCCAGAAGGAGTACGGCACTAAGTTTGTTTCAGTGCGCTTCGGCAACGTGCTGGGGAGCAATGGAAGCGTGGTCCCAATCTTCAAGGAGCAGATTGCCGCTGGCGGACCGGTGACTGTCACCCACCCGGAGATGCGCCGTTATTTTATGACCATTCCAGAGGCGGCCCAGCTTGTATTGCAAGCGTTCTCAATCGGTAAGGGCGGAGAGGTCTTTGTCCTCGATATGGGAGAACCGGTCAAGATTGTGGACCTCGCCAGAAACCTCATTCTACTCTCCGGGCTTCAACCGGACCAGGACATCAAGATTCAGTTTACGGGAGTGCGTCCAGGTGAGAAGTTGTTTGAAGAGTTGAACCTACAGCATGAGTCTTTGGTTCCTACTTCGCACAGCAAGATCAGTAGCTACATCTGCAAACAACAACTCGATGACATGCAAATCAAGGAAATTATGCATCGGCTGCAGCAAGTTGTTGAGGAACAAGACATCACCAGTCTCTTGCGGATGCTCAAGGAACTGGTTCCGGGCTACAGTCCCGGATCCAAGATAGAGAAGGCCGCCAAGCAGGTACAGTCGAACCTTGTTAAACCGGCCAAAATTCCGATGCCTTCCGAACAAGTCGAGAGTGTTTTATCGGCGAGCCTCACACCGTATTCCCGTGTCAACTGACGTGTTGCATCAGCAGACTCGCATAGGAATGGATGCGGTTCCATGCTTCGATTCGTGCGGGTTTGACTGGCTACTCGCCAAACCGCAAATGCGGATGATCCCAATTACGTTACAAAAGGTCAACAGATGAGCGAAGTAATGCTTGATAACCATGGGAGTTCTAACTCTTCTCACTCCATGTGGAGTCGCAACCGAATCTGCGGCCTGCTGCTTACCGCAGTTGCAGTTGCATCGTTGTGTAAACCACTTCCTGCCCAGAATGCTGGTGGGACAGATCCTGACTCTGGCAGTGGTGGTCAAGCGGCCACCCAGAGTAGTGAAGCCCAGGCATCCTCTGCCCAGGGTGACAGTCCCCAAGCGCCCGCCCAGAGTGGCGATCCCCAAGCGCCTGCTCAGAATTGTAATGATCAGGCAACGCTGGACCAGAATGGAAATCCCCAGGTGCCGAGTCAGAATTGTATCGTCAAAGTTCGAGCAGCCATTGCACAGGGTGGCAATGCCCAAAGCTCCGCCCAGGGCAGTAGCGCTCAGGGCGCAGGTGCACGCGCTGTAGTCCCTGCTGCAACGCCAGTTGTCGTAACCGATACGGACCAACCCCAGGAGATACAGCGTCCCAGTCCTTATGGAGACCTGATGTCGCTGCATGATCTTTACACGCAGATTCCATCTGCTGGAGGAACACTGCGGCGCTTTGGTAGCGATGCTTTTATTCTCGGTACGGGAAATGCGAACGAATTGCCGATGGATCTTCCTGTCGGTCCCGACTACGTTCTTGGGGTGGGGGACAACATTGCTGTGAACATGTGGGGTGGCCGTTCCGATCGTCTGAGACTGACGATCGACCGCCAGGGGCAGATCGCGCTTCCAGAGGCGGGCACCATCACCCTCGACGGACTCACCATTGCCCAGGCGCAGAGTGCCATCCAGAAGGCCCTCAGCACGCAGTTTCAGGGGGAGCATGTCGAAATCTCCCTGGGCCGGCTACGCACCGTTCGCGTGTATGTTGTTGGCGACGTGCAGCGGCCCGGCGCCTATGATGTCAGCTCGATGTCCACACCGCTCAGCGCCCTGTACGCCGCCGGCGGCCCAACCAGCCGCGGTTCGCTGCGCATCCTCAGACAGTACCGCGGCACACAACTGGTCCGACAAATTGATCTGTATGACTTCCTGCTCCATGGCGTCCGCTCCAACACAGACCGCCTGCTGCCGGGTGACACCATTCTGGTGCCGCCGGTAGGTCCGCAGGTTACGGTGGAAGGAATGGTGCATCGCCCCGCGATCTACGAGCTGAACGGCGAGACGACGCTGAACCAGGTCCTCGATCTTGCGGGAGGCATGCTGATTTCGGCGAGCTTGAAGCAGATCAACGTGGGGCGAATTGAAGCCAACGAACGACGCACCATGTTGAATTTACAGCTACCGGGGGATGCGGATGCGGTGAAAAAGGAGATCGCCGGCTTCCAGGTGCAGGGAGGGGACGACGTTGTTATTTCACAGATTCTGCCCTACAACCAGCAGGCAGTCTATCTTGAGGGGCATGTCTACCGTCCGGGCAAGTACCCCTACCACGATGGCATGACCATCAACGATCTGTTGAAGTCGTACCAGGACGTAATGCCGGAACCCGCCGATCACGCTGAACTCATTCGCCTGCAGCCGCCGGACTTCCGGCCGGAGACTATCAGCATCAATTTGTCGGACGTGCTGATTGGGAACAATGCAATCCCACTTCAGCCGTTCGATCTAATCCGCATCTACAGCCGCTACGAGATCGATTCTCCCAAAGTGTCTATTGAGGGGAATGTGCTTCGACCAGGCGATTATCCGATGTCTCAAGGAATGACCGTGGCGGGACTGGTGAGAATGGCTGGCAGCTTTACGCGCAGCGCCTATCGGGACGAAGCCGACCTTTCCAGCTATGTCGTTCAAAATGGCCAGAAGGTGTTGGTTGGTCATAGCAGTGTCGCTGTCGAAAAGGCGCTGGATGGCGATAAAAATTCCGATGTGGCGCTAAAACCAGGCGACGTCGTCAGTATTCGACAACTGGCCGGATGGCAGGACATTGGTGCTTCGGTCTCGATAACCGGAGAGGTCGAGCACGCCGGTAGCTACGGAATTGAACAGGGAGAGCGCCTTAGCTCGGTGCTGAAGCGGGCTGGAGGTTTCCGCGAGGATGCTTATCCGACCGCTGCCGTTCTGGAGCGTGTGCAGGTTCGCGAACTGGGCGAGCAGGCCCGGCAGCAGATGATCCAGCGAATTGAAACCACGCCCGTCAGCTTCAAGCCAGGGGCGATGTCCACACAGGATCAGGCAACAACGCAGCAGTCGCTCCAGCAACAGCGCGACCAGGTTCTCACAACGCTTCGTAGCCGACCCGCTAGCGGTCGGATGGTGATAAATATCTCTGAGGACATCAGCAAATGGGAAAACACATCGGCGGACATTGAACTACGAGCAGGAGATTCGCTGGTCATTCCAAAGCGGCCTAATTTCGTGATGGTTAGCGGTCAGGTATATAACCCAATAGCAATAAGCTACGTCCCGGGCAGGGATGTCGATTGGTATTTGCGGAAGGCCGGCGGTGCGACACCATATGGCAACAAGAAATACATATATGTCTTGCGTGCCGATGGGTCAATCGTGCCGCATGGAAGTATCTGGACTGGAAATAATTTAATGAACCTCCGATTGCGGCCCGGCGATTCCGTGTTCGTTCCCGAAAAGATAGTTGGCGGTTCACAAGTCTGGCAAAACGTCATGGGTGCGGCGCAGATCATGTCCACCGCCGCCCTGCCCATCGCCATCGCCGGAACCTTCTAACCATGCAGAAAGTATCTTCATCAGCAGCGGATTTACTATATTGTCCGGCTTGCGTCGCTGTTAGTGCTGCTGCACTAACAGGATCAATGAACGCCGCTCGAAAGTAGCGGTTGCATTTCGTCTGACCGTCTAAAAAGGTATTCTTGTTCACTTTTATAACGTGTATTCTTGCTGCATTGGAGACAAAACTTTGAGCGCCACAGAAGAACAGAAACAATCCGTCGCTCCAGATGCAACTATGACAATACATATCCCGATCATTGAATTAGGGATTGCAATATGGCAACGCCGTCGTTGGCTGGCCATGTTAACTGGGCTGGGCTTATTGTTCGTAATTGGCTATGCATTGTCAATTCCAAATATATACACATCCACGGCTCAATTGATGCCACTAGATCCGCAGTCACTTTCAAGTGCATCCATGCTCAACGCTTTAGCGGGCAATACCGCACCCGGAATGGCGTCAAGCTTGATTAGTGGAAGAACACCAGGAACCACTGCAATCGGCATTCTTAACAGCCGTGTAGCCCAGGATGACCTAATCAATCGCTTCGACTTACTGCGCCTTTATCATTGCAAGTTCTATGTGGATGCCCGCAGTATACTCGTAAAACGAAGGACGTTTGAAGAGAACAAGGTAACGGGGATTATCAGTATTTCCGTGATGGACACTGATCGATATCGGGCGCGCGACCTTGCTGAAGCGTATGTCGAGGAACTGAATAAGCTCATCAATCAAGTGAGCACATCCTCGGCCAGCCGGGAGCGGGTTTTTCTGGAGGAAAGGCTGAGATCACTCAAGAGCGATTTAGATGCTTCCTCACTCAAACTGAGTCAGTTCTCAAGTCACAACGCTACGTTAAATCCGCAAAACCAGGGCCAAGAGTTACTGGAGGCTGCCGGAAGGTTACAAGGCGAATTGATTACAGCTCAAAGTGAACTGTACGGACTGAAAGCCCAATACAGCGATGACAACGTGCGTGTACGCGACGCGCGCGCGCGTGTTGATGAACTGCAACGTCAGTTGCGTAAGATGGGAGGTATAGGGAATAAGGAAGATGGTTCTGACCTCACAACTGACCAATTGTATCCTTCCATCCGAGAGCTGCCCATTCTAGGCGTTACATATTCCGACCTCTATAGGCAAATGATCATGCAAGAGAACATCTATGAAATTCTAAGCCGACAATACGAGCTTGCCAAGGTTGAGGAAGCGAAAGAAATACCAGTCATTAAAGTACTGGATGAGCCGGAGTTGCCAGAGAGAAAAACATCTCCGCACCGTTCGATCATTGTTTTACTAGGTACTTTGGCATCAACTTTTGCAGGCATCGTTTGGATTGTATTCTGTAAGTTATGGGAGATTACTGATCCTGATCACCCTGCAAAGGCGTTCGGAATGAAACTATTGCACTTGATTAAAGGTGGAAGCGCTGCATGAACGCGACTCTATCACGATTCAATTAAAGCTTATTCGGCAACTAGCCCATCCGAAATCACATTTACTCACTTATGCGTGCACGGTAGAGCTATTCTGATGTTATAGAAAGATAGGACGGAACGCCATAAATGCTTTGCGGAAAATCATTTATGATTACCGGTGGTACAGACTCGTTTGGCAAGAAATAGAAAATATCGGGTGGGCCAGGGACCCTGCGCCACTCTCGCGTTGAAGTCACGCGGAACTTATATTGAGGATTTATATACTTGACTCCCGTTTCACTGAATCAACTATGGATTGCCATTCAAACAACAGGATTCCCCATTTCACTATGAGCGGGGTGCTGTTATGACCTTCCAGATGCGTAAGGATGACCTTTCTGTCGTTCGCGCCAAAGAAAATCTCGGCCCTCAGCCGCGCCCTGCTCGGCGCTTTTACCCCGCGCTGAAGGCTGCGCGCAAAGACCCTATCGAGGACGCGTGTATTATGAGTAGACTGTCCCCAGCCCATTCTCGAGAATATTCGTGAGTTCTCCGCGGCTGTCCCAAATCTTCTCCATCGCTCTGATCTTTGTGGCGGTCTCCACGACCTATCTTGACTATTGGTCATACAGTCGCACCTTTTACCTGGATTCTGCCAACTGGAACACCTTCGCGATCCCCGGCCGTATCAACGGGCCGGGGCAATACCGCATCGGTCCGGTTCTCCTGGCGCACCTCATGACCCACGGTCATCTCGCCATGCGTCATGCCTTCGCTATCATCGATCTGGCTGCGCTACTCCTGGCGATGTTTGTGCTGCGCCGTGTGCTGGAGCGCTCCGCCATCTGGCTGGCGGCGAGAGAGCCGCTCCGTTGGTTTGGTGCGGCGTCTTTTATTGTCCTGTTTCAATATTATCTGTGGTGGTTGCTCTGGTATCAGCGTCCCGCGACGCTTCCCACCACCATGCTGCTCGCTTTGTCGCTCTTGCTTTCCACCTTTCGCCTTCCCGTCGCCGGAGCTTTGGGATCAGCACCCACGGCGCTCGCTATCCTTGCCGTCGCCGTATTGCAGGGATTCACCCGCCCAGATGTCGGCTTCGCGTTCTATCTAGGTATGGCAATCGCCTGCCTGATCTCTCCGCTGGGGCGTTTTGCCCTGGCCCGGCCCTTGCAAGCGGCTTTGAGTCTCGCTGGGGCCGCGGTGACTGGCGGCATTCAGCTCTACCTGATGCGAGTCGTCTATCCTCACATGACCTATGGCAACACCGCTATCGTTCAGATCCACTGGAACCTTACCCTGCCCAGGCGCATCATCCCGCTTCTGCTGTTTCTGGCTCCCACGCTCTGGCTTGTCGTGCAAATCATCAAAAAGCGCATCCGTCTGGAAGCTCCGCAGACGGGGCTCCTCATCGGGAGTACTCTGTTTTTCTGCCTCTGGGCCGCCTTGGGTAAGTTCGACGAGGTCCGGATCTTCATGCCCTTCGCCTTGGCCCTCACGCCGCTGATGGCTGAAGCCGCGCTGAAAACCTTCTCGCGTCCCGAGGAATACCAGGGCGCTACGGCCATGCAGCCTGAGTAAATCTCAAGCGGGGTTTTGGCGCATTAGAGGTATATATCTTTTGCGAACGCGTTGAAGATTTCTTGCCTTCGGCTTTCAGCCGGCCCACGGGAGCGAGTCGGCCCGCTATCCGAGTATATTTTTCATAAAGTCACCTTCGAACTCCAGTTCTCATTCGCAGGTTAAAGGCTGTCTTTTGTTCTGTCATTGATTCGACAGAAGCCATAGATTTCTCTAAGGAATGATGTACCCACAATGCTTTCAAACTCATCCATTCTGATCACAGGTGGAACCGGATCTTTTGGGCACACATTCGTGCCTATGACGTTGGCCAAATACAACCCGCGACGTCTAGTCATCTATTCACGAGATGAGATGAAGCATTGGGAAATGGCCAAGCTTTACGGCAACGACGAGCGGGTTCGTTTTTTTATAGGTGACGTGCGTGACAAGGAGCGCCTTGCCCGCGCGCTCCATGGCATCGAATATGTCGTTCATGCGGCCGCAACCAAAATCGTACCCGCCGCAGAATACAACCCCTTCGAGTGTGTTAAGACCAATATCATTGGCGCCATGAACCTCATCGATGCTTGCATTGATCGTGAGTGCGTCAAACGCGTCGTGGCGCTCTCGACAGATAAGGCAAGCAGCCCTATCAATCTGTACGGGGCCACCAAGTTGACTTCGGACAAGTTGTTTATTGCGGGCAACTCATACGCGGGCGGAGACGATGTCCGTTTTAGCGTCGTTCGTTATGGAAACGTCATGGGCTCGCGTGGCTCGGTGATCCCGTACTTTCTGAGCCTGGTCAAAAATGGATTGCTGCCGATTACAGACGATCGCATGACTCGCTTCATGATTACCCTGGAGCAGGGCGTTGAACTCGTCTGGCATGCCTTCGAGGACATGGTAGGCGGCGAGATCTATGTGAAGAGAATTCCCTCGATGAAAGTTGTCGACATAGCCTCCGCGATTGCGCCGAATGCGCGTCAAAATATCGTCGGTATCCGCCCGGGTGAAAAACTCCATGAGCAAATGATCAGCTCCGAGGACGCACCCTACACCTATGAATACAAGGACCACTACAAAATTCTCCCAGCGATTCATCATTGGGACCGGGATACCAAGCGCATCGGCAATGGAAAGTTAGTGGCCGGCAATTTCACTTATTGCTCGGATAACAATATCGATTGGATGAGCATCGATACGTTGCGTACATGGATCGAACAAAATCGCGAGAAGATCGGGAAGGTCTGATGTCAAGACGCCATGTGATCGACAAGAGATTTCACAGGTCAGCCCCTAGTCAGAAAGCAGGCTTGATTAATGGGTAAGCCGATTCCTTACGGCCGTCAACATATCACAGCAGCAGATATTCGTGCCGTAGTAGGGGTGCTTCAGTCTGACTGGTTGACGCAGGGGCCTAACATCGAGCGGTTTGAGCAGGCTGTTGCCGCATACTGTGGCGTCAAACACGCCGTCGCAGCCTGCAACGCCACCGCAGCACTTCACTTGGCGTGCATGGCTCTGGATCTCGGGCCCGGGGATTGGCTTTGGACGTCCCCGAATACCTTTGTCGCGTCGGCAAACTGTAGCTTGTACTGTGGCGCTCAGGTGGACTTTGTTGATATTGATCCGAAGACCTACAACCTCTCCGTCGAACTGCTGGCCCGCAAATTAGAGCAGGCAAAAATAGCAGGCAAGTTACCGAAAGTCGTAGCCCCCGTGGACTTTTCCGGGCAATCCTGTGACATGCGTGAAATTGCCAGGTTAGCCGAACAATATGGCTTTCGAATCATCGAGGACGCCTCACACGCTATTGGTGCTGACTATCTAGGTGGAAAGGTCGGCAATTGCCGCTACGCGGATATCACTATATTCAGCTTTCATCCGGTCAAGATTATTACTACTGGTGAGGGCGGTATGGCACTCACCAATGACGTTGAGTTGCAACGCAAGCTGGCAAGGCTACGCACTCACGGCATTACACGCGATCCGAAGTTGATGAGTGCGTGCGCAAACGAGGGCGCTTGGTATTACGAGCAAATCGATCTTGGATACAACTACCGCATGACCGATCTGCAGGCTGCACTGGGCTTGAGTCAGTTGACGCGTGTGGATGAATTTGTTCAGCGGCGCAGAAAGCTGGCGGCTCGATATACCAAGGCACTTCGCAACCTGCCTGTGAAGACTCCCTGGCAGAATGGCGAAGGCGAGTCTGCATGGCATCTGTACGTTATAAATGTGGACCCGGAACGCACCGGTAAAACACGCCGTGAGGTTTTTGACTTCATGCGCGAGTCCGGCATCCTGGTGAATGTGCATTACATCCCAGTCCATTTGCAGCCATACTATCGCCGCATGGAATTCGGTCCGGGAGATTTCCCCGCATCTGAGGCCTATTATCAAGGCGCAATGAGCCTGCCACTTTACTTCGATCTGACGGAAGAAAAGCAGGACTACGTGATCGCAAAACTGACGGAGGCTTTGTCGTGAAGCTCGGACTGGGAACCGTTCAGTTTGGGATGAAATATGGCGTCTCGAATCAAGGTGGCCGTACCCCCTCCGATGAAGTAGGCCGGCTTTTGGCTTTCGCTGCCTCAGTGGGTATTGAAGTATTAGACACCGCTCCTGGATATGGCGAAAGCGAAGAAGTGCTTGGGGAATTTTCCTTCGTGACTTCTCATTTTCGAATTGTTACTAAGACCCGGTCTTCGGGCAGGATAAATGCTGGTGACATAACAGCCGATATTACAGATTCCCTGAATCGACTAAAGGTATCGCGTGTATATGGCCTGCTCGTTCATACACCAAAGTTACTTTCAGGCAGGGACGGCCGGCGGATTCTTGAAGAACTGCATGGCGTAAAGACCCAAGGTTTAGTCAGCAAGATCGGCGTGTCAGTCTACAATTCGATCGATATAGACAGTGTTCTGTCACTGCAACAGGATAGTTCGGAGTCACACATTGATATTGTGCAGGTGCCGATCAATGTCTTTGACCAGAGACTATTAAAAAGCGGACACCTTCGCAAGCTAAAGCAGCGGAACATAGAAATCCACGCGCGCTCAATATTTCTACAGGGTCTGCTGTTGATGACCCCGGAATCAGTCCCTCCGCACCTTGCCAGTGTTCGCCATCATCTCGAAATGTATCGGAGCCACATAGCCGCACTGGGGATGTCTCCGGTGGGTGCAGCCATACGCTTCGCAATGGAACAGCCCGAGATCGACATTGTTCTTTGCGGTGTAAACAATCTGGCCCAACTCAAAGACATACACCAAGAGGTCAGTTGTTTTAATCTAAAATCGTCGATCGACTGGCCGCAGTTCTCGTTTGCACAGGAAACAATCCTGAATCCTTCGCTCTGGGCAAGTTCGACATGATCTTGGCGATTCTGCAGTCGCGCGTTTCCTCTTCCCGGCTTCCTGGAAAAGTACTCAAGTCTCTGCTTGGCGAACCGATGTTGGCGCGCCAAATCGAACGCGTAAGGCGTTCTAGAACCATAGAGCGGCTCGTCATCGCGACGAGCAATGACGCCAGCGATGACCCAATCGAACGTCTCTGCGACACGCTTGAGGTGGATTGTTTCCGCGGTTCACTTGACGACGTTCTGGACCGCTTCTACCAGGCCGCAAAAGTCTATGGTGCAACCGATATCGTCCGTTTGACGGGAGATTGTCCGCTCATCGATCCGGCAATCATCGACCAGGTGGTTCAGTTTTATCAGGCAGGTGAATATGATTATGCCAGCAACACGCTGGAACCTAGCTTCCCGGATGGGCTTGATATCGAAGTGTTTCGTTTCGAATGCCTTGAGCAAGCTTGGCGTGAAGCAAAACTGGCGTCGGAGCGGGAACATGTAACTCTCGCGATTCACCGGCATCCAGAGCGATATAAATTGGGTTCGCTGAAAAACGAGCGAGATCTAAGTGCGTTGCGTTGGACGGTAGACGAACCTGACGACTACGAACTTGTTACGAAACTTTATCAGGCACTCTATCCGGTCAACCCGGAGTTCGGCTTCCAGTATCTGATCGAATACGTGGATGCGCATCCGGAATTGATGACATACAACACGGGGCACTCTCGTAACGAGGGGCTTGAAAAATCGCTGCTGCGGGACGAAAATTCCTTGGAGAGGAAATGAGCACAAGAGACGTCAAGAGGTACGCTAATTCCGAAAAATGGCTGGAGCGAGCATTAAAGACCATCCCGCTCGGCTCGCAGACGTTCAGCAAGAGCAAGACCCAGTATCCGGCGGGCGTTTCACCATACTTCCTTGTGCGCGGCAAAGGTTCGCGCGTGTGGGACGTTGATGGGAACGAATACATCGACTTGGTGAACAGCTTGGCCGCGGTCACGCTCGGTTACAACGATCCCGATGTAACCCGTGCCGTCGAAGCTCAACTGAAGGATGGCGTTATCTTTTCGTTGCCGCATCCGCTCGAGGCACAGGTAGCGGAAAAGATTGTCGAGATGGTGCCCTGCGCGGAGATGGTCCGTTTCGGGAAGAACGGCTCGGATGCGACCGCAGGGGCAATTCGTATTGCGCGCGCACACACCGGCCGGGATCACGTTGCAGTCTGCGGATACCACGGTTGGCAGGACTGGTATATCGGCAGCACGGCCCGCAATCTCGGGGTTCCCAAGTCGACGCGTGAGTTGACGCATACGTTCACGTACAACAACATCGAGTCATTGCAGAAGCTGTTTACCGAGTACAAGGATCAGTTTGCCGCGGTCATCCTCGAGCCGATGAATATTGCGTATCCGGAAACCGGCTTCCTTGAGGCGGTTAAGGAGCTGACCCACAAGAACGGCGCCGTGCTGGTGTTTGACGAGACGATCACCGGGTTCCGCTATTCGAAGGGCGGAGCGCAAGAATATTTCGGCGTCACGCCAGACCTGGCCACGTTCGGCAAGGGCTTGGCCAACGGCTATCCGGTTTCGGCTGTAGCGGGACGTGGTGACCTGATGCGCCTGATGGAAGAAGTGTTCTTCTCATTCACGTTCGGCGGCGAAACGCTTTCCCTAGCGGCCTCGCTTGCGACCATGACAAAGTTGCAGAAGGAACCGGTTATCGAGACGATCACAGCCACTGGGAAGAAGATTCTGGAGGGATTGAATGCCCTCATTGAAAAGCACGATGTGAACTCGTTTTTGTCGACGGCCGGCCATCCAGCATGGTCGTTCTTCGTCATCAAGGACACGCCAAGCTACTCTATGTGGGAGATCAAGACGCTTTGGATGCAGGAGATGTTTGCACGGGGGATTCTCGCGATTGGAACGCACAATGTGAGTTTTGCGCATACCGCTAAGGATGTTGCCACGGTTATCGCTGCATACGATGAAGTGATCGGAATGATGAAGACGACGGTGGAGAACAAACAATTGAAGCAGATGTTGCGCTGCGAACCGTTAAAACCACTATTCAAGGTTAGGTAGGACTTGATGCAGATTGTTATTCGCGCAGATGCGTCAGCTACGATAGGGACCGGCCACGTGATGCGTTGTCTCACGCTGGCCGGGGCACTTCGAATTCTCGGGGCAGATGTGCGGTTCGTCACGAACAGGGGTCCGGGTAATTTGTTTGCGCAAATTGAACAGAGCGGATTCCTCGCTTACACAGTAGACTGCGTGTCGGATGAGCTTGGTGACCCCAATGCGTTGATTGAACTTGCCTGCCGCGAAAGGCTTCAGCCTGATTGGATCGTTATCGATCACTATGGGGCCGATACTAACTATGAGACTGCATTGCGGCGAGTCGTTCGGCGAATCATGGTAATCGACGACTTGGCGAACAGAAAGCATGACTGCGATGTACTTCTCGACGTCAACTTCCATAAGGATGCACTGGCACGATATCGCGGCCTGGTTTCTTCGGTAGCGACGGTGCTCGCAGGGCCTGAGTACGCGCTGATCCGCCCGGAGTTCGTCGAGTCGAGATCTCAAGTAAGCGCGCGTAAAGGGCCTGTGCGGCATGTCGTCATCTCGTTCGGCGGAGCCGATCCAGTCGGCATGAGTATTCGCTCGATGGATGCAATTCGCCATCTGCGTCCTGATGTTCGCGTTACAGTTGTCATCGGGGCGGCTTGTGAACTACGGGACGAGATTCGGGCCAAGGCCATTGAATTGAACATTGTTGTCGCTGAGGGAGTGTCGATCAGCCGGTTGTTTGCGTCCGCTGACCTGGGCATAGGTGCCCCAGGTGGAACAACTTGGGAACGTTTTTGTGTCGGGCTTCCGAGCGTCTTAATTGCTATCGCCGATAATCAATTTAGTGTTGGCACTGCCGTCGGCGATGCAAAATATGCGATTTACGCAGGACCCGCGGAGGATGTCACAGACGGCGCGTTGGAGCGTAACTTACGGAACATTCTGGATGATGAGGAGTTACGGCACGGGCTTTCACTTCGGAGTATGCAGTTGGTCGATGGGAAGGGCGCAAATCGAGTCGCGGAAACAATTGTGGGGATACAATGAGTGTAATCTTGTTTGGAAACAACAAGTTGCCCAGGGGGCGGAATGGCTGTGACACTTCGAAACGTTACAATGGAAGACGCAGCGTATCTATACGAGTGGCGAAACGATCCAAGAGTTCGGGAGAATTGCTTTGATACCAGGCCATTTTCTTTCGAAAGTCACATTCAATGGCTTGAATCCATACTCGCTGACACAAAGAGATATCTATTCCTGGGCATTGACGATGGTGTTCCCGTAGGTAGTATCCGAGCCGATTTCGGGGAGAATGAGTGTGAATTGACTTGGGCTATTGCGCCATCTCAATGGGGTAAGGGATACGGTAATGAGCTGGTTCGGCTTCTTGTTTTGACTTTGGAGTGTCCACTTTTTGTTTCTCGCACCAAGCCCGCAAATATAGCCTCCGAGCGGATCTGTGTTGCTGCGGGCTTTCAAGAGATCTCAAGGACCGAGAGGGAGACACTATGGCATCTTCGTCGTTAAGTCCTGGTCAGTTCAGGAATGGCTGTGGCAGCGGAAATGTTATCTTGTATGGGTTACTGCGTTGGGGATTGAATAGATGAAGAACGTCATCGCGTCTCAGCGTGAGTGGAACAAGCACTTGCCGGAACATCTGTCTGCAACGACCGGCCAAGAGTTTGTGCTTGTCGATCGCGTGGAAGACCTTACCAGAGACAAGCTCAACCAGATCAATCCTCGTTATGTTTTCGTCCCTCATTGGTCAAAATGGATACCTTCAGACGTCTTTGAGAACTTCGAGACGATCATCTTTCACATGACTGAAGTTCCGTTTGGACGTGGTGGCAGCCCTTTACAGAACCTGATTGCCCGCGGAATTTACGAAACTAAAATTTCAGCTCTTCGTTGTGTGCGGGAGATGGACGCCGGCGCGGTGTACACGACTCGTCCCTTATCCCTATACGGATCGGCTGAAGAGATCTACATGCGGGCAAATGATCGGATCGAAGAAATGATTCTTGAGATCGTTACGGATGAACCCGATCCGAAACGACAGGTTGGAGAAGCTACTATCTTTTTCCGGCGCAAGCCGGAGGACGGAGACCTGGGACAACTTGGTACGATCAGGCAAGTGTTTGACACGATTCGGATGCTAGATGCCCCAGGGTACCCGAAAGCTTTCATCGAAGTGAATGCACTGAGGATTGAATTCAACCGCGCGACATTGACGTCCGAGGGCGTTATTGCCGACGCGCGAATCACCGTGAAGGAAAAGGCATGAGCGACGTGGTAATGGTTATTGCCGCCCATCCTGACGATGAGGTACTCGGGTGCGGGGGAGCTATTGCAAAACATGTTGCGCGGGGTGACGACGTTCACGTTGTCATTTTGGCAGAGGGCATTACCAGCCGGGAGAAGTGCCGCAATCGCTCAGCACACGAAGATGAGCTTTCGGAGCTTGCCAAGAGTGCTCGGCAGGCACATGATGTTTTGGGTGTGAAACACCTCACACTCCATGATCTCCCCGATAACCGCATGGACGGCATGGAGTTGCTCGACGTAGTGAAAATAGTGGAAGGCTATGTTTCAGGACTAAGGCCGCGAATCGTCTACACACACTGGATCGGTGATGTGAATGTCGATCACGGGGTGATTCATCGCGCCGTCGTTACGGCGTGCCGCAGCATGCCTGGAAGCACGGTAGAGCGGATTCTCTATTTCGAAGTCGTATCGAGTACAGAATGGCAGACACCAGGATCTGCACCGGCATTTGTTCCGCAATGGTATATCGACATTACCAATGAGTTGGCGCTTAAGTTGAAAGCACTGGGGGCTTACGCCTCCGAGATGCGCGACTGGCCTCATTCACGATCCCTGAAAGCTATCGAGCACCTCGCGCACTTGCGTGGTGCAAACATTGGCTGCGATGCCGCAGAGGCTTTTGTCCTCGGCAGAAACATTGAACGGTAACCATGAAGATTGGCAATACAAACGTAGGCTTGGATCATCGGCCTTTTATCATTGCCGAAATGTCGGGCAATCATAACCAATCGCTGGATCGAGCATTGGAGATTGTTGACGCGGCGGCGAAGACCGGCGTGCAGGCGATAAAGATTCAGACCTACACGGCTGACACGATGACCTTGCCGGTTCGCGAGGGTGACTTCGTCATCAACGACCCCAGGAGCCTCTGGAGCGGGAAATCGCTGTACGACCTTTACGAGGAAGCGCACACGCCGTGGGAGTGGCACAAGCCGATCTTCGAACGATGCCGCGAGCTTGGCCTAATCTCTTTTAGCACGCCATTTGACGAATCCGCTGTCGATTTCTTGGAAGATCTCGGAGTGCCGTGTTACAAAATTGCCTCATTTGAGAATACGGATATACCGCTGATAAGGAAGATTGCTGCCACGGGGAAACCTATCATTATTTCTACCGGCATGGCCACCGTAGCGGAACTGGCCGAAACCGTAGCCGCTGCGCGCGCAATGGGATGCCGGGACTTGGTTCTGCTGAAGTGTACGAGTACATATCCCGCAACCCCCGCAGACACCAACCTCCGAACGATACCCCATATGCGCGAGCTGTTCGAGTACGAAACTGGCCTATCGGACCACACCATGGGTATTGGTGTGGCCGTGGCAAGCGTAGCCCTCGGTGCCAGCGTAATTGAGAAGCACTTCACTCTGCGCCGTGCCGACGGAGGCGTCGATTCTGCCTTTTCACTGGAACCCGAAGAAATGCGGGCGTTGGTAACTGAGACGGAAAGAGCCTGGCAGGCTTTGGGGCAAGTCAATTACGGCGTGACACAGAACGAAAAGAAATCGTTAGCATTCCGCCGGTCACTTTATATTGTCCAGGACTTGGAAGTGGGCGCAGAGCTTACGAGGGATAACCTGCGTGCTATCCGGCCAGGATTTGGACTGCCACCCAAATACTACGAGGTGTTGTTGGGCATGAAGGTAGCTACCGCGGTTAAGCGGGGTACACCCGCTTCCTGGGAAATAGTTGACCACTCCCCACATGTCCGGGTACTGGACTATCGTACACGGAAGCCATCGGTCTAAACGGTTGGCCCTTGACGGATGCAAGGGGGGACTGGTGTCAGCGGCGCGGCTGGCGAACCGGTAACATTGACGGGGAAGAGAGAGAGAAAGATAGGATGGACAACCATAAATGCTTGACGGAAATCATTCCTGATCACGGGCGGCACAGGTTCATTTGGCAAGAAGTATGCCCAAGCCAATTTGCGGGCTTTATTCCAAAAAGGTAGTTGTATTTTCGAGTGAGCAATTGAGAAATAATACTGAGGCATCGGATACTGCCTTGCTGCCAGGCTCCGAGAAGCATACTGAACGTAAATTAACGGCTAAGTCGGCATTGGTTTTCACAGCTTGTCGCTATGTTATTTATGGGCTGGTGTTTCTTAGAGGACTAATTGTAGCTAGGTGCCTGGGCCCATATATGCTTGGCATATATGGCTTTGCCACGTTATTTCTCCAGTACCTGGCATACTTAGGCCTTGGCATCCAATATGCGATCAACGTCGAGCTTGCCACCAGCTCTGGGGCAAACGATCGGAATATTATCGCCAGTGCGACAGCGCTTACAGCCTTGATAGGATCTAGCATCGTGATAGCAGGCACTGTTGTTCAGATCCTGCATATGCCGATGTTTACTAAATATTCCTTTAGTCACTATGCAATTCTGGTAGGGCTGATCGCCGGTGCAACGATGTTGCAACAGGTATACACAAATATTTTCCGCGTTTATGGAAAATTAGGCGAGATTGCAGTTACTGAACTGTTCAACGCACTACTGCTGCTTCTTGTGGCTTGCATTTTTAGAGGTTCGGCACTTATATATGCTCTGCTTCTAGGGTGGGCTATATCCGGCGTCTTCGCGATTATTCTTTTCGCGGTGCGGTCGCCTCATGGTTTCCCGCTTAGCATTAAGCGCTCCCAGTTATGGACTTTGCTGGCAATAGGATTGCCTTTACTCGTGTATAACGCAAGCTTCTCGGTAATTACGACGATTGCACAGAGCGCGATTAGTATCTACTATCCAGTCAAAACGCTTGGCTATTACACCTTAGCAACTAGTATAGCGAGTGCGGTCCTGCTTGGCTTTAGCTCGATTAGTTGGATTGTTTTTCCCAGTATACTTTCCAGGTCCCACTCATCTGTGCCGGATGCTGACGCGGCTCGTACGGCGGACAGAGGAAATGTGCTATTCGGAACAGGATCATTCCTTGTTGTTTTTGCCGGTGTCCTGTTGCTCCCAATACTCTTCTGGATCCTGCCTTCTTATACTCATTCTCGCGAGCCATTGGTTGCTCTCTTACTCTCTGAAGCCATGCTTTCCGGTTCTTTCGGATATAACTCACTCGCTATAGCGCGAAAGAAACAGATGACGGTCGCAAAGCTTAGTTTGCTTTCAGTAATATTTGTTGGCATTTCTGCCACCGTGATAGGCATGAACCATCTACCCTTCATATGGATTGCAGTTTCTGTTCTCGCTGGTTCCGTTCTGTTTACAGTTCTGCAGGCAAACCTGGGGCATAGGCTGGTTGGCAAACTAAAGCATCAAATGCGACCGATTCTTCCTTTAGGCACTATCGCGTCTATGCTGCTTTGCCTTGGAGGAGCATTGCTGCACCATTCATCCATTGGTGCAGTTGTTGGCTCGCTTGTGTTCTGCATTGCAAATAGAAAAAGAGTTCAGGAATTGTGGCAGGTCTGTGAACCTCACATACGCTCTCTCCTGCCGATGAGAGCTACGCGACATGAGGAGACGTTGTGAAGCTAACTACCCATCAGGCTTCCAGCATAGCGGCATGGAAAGTGAAGCTTATGTTCCTTCGCTATCGTGTAGTCCGCCACGCTGCTTCACTCAGACTCGCTTCTAAGAACGTGAAGGGTCGTGTGTACCTATGGCCTCCATTTGCGGCCAGTGAACAGACCGAATTAGAAGCGATGGAAGTCAATCTTGTGCACTTTCTTCGTAATCTGAATACTCCAGTCGTTTTCTTTCGGCGTAATCAAATGGAGATTACGCGTTGCATCTACAGCGTTGAGACACATTCCGTCACGAGCTCCAGTACGATCAGCGAAGCCGCGGCTTTGCAGGAGCTGCGTAGAGCTAGATATTGCTTAATGTGGAGATACCAGGACCCCGCACGCGCAAGCTCTCTTTACCCATGGCTTTACAGTGTTGCAGGGGGGCCTGGCCGTTTCGAATCCTTGAATTGGCTGAGGTTGGTTTCGGACTTGTATTTTGACCGGTATACGACGCTTCCTAATCGCGCTGTTCCCTTTCCAGAAACGTTCTTGCGCAACTGTGCGATACTTGGGACCGGGCCAAGCTTGGATGACTTCATGAATGAAAGTGAGTGTTGGGACGCTTGGATTGGGGCAAACACCGTCGTGTGCGACGACCGCATATGGGGAAAGGGGAGACCATTTGCTTTTTGTGCGCTCGACCCCAACAATTGTGGTCCGACCTACCATTGGAAGTCTATGTGGGCAGGGGCTTTCAGGTTACTGCGCGAAACGCCAGCTTTGCTGGTAACACTGCAGAACTTTGCTCCCTACATAGAATTGAACTTCCCCGATGACATCAAGCGGAAGTGCTACTATGTAAAGGCGTTGGGTCACGATACATACCGCATGACAACGCGCTTCAGCTTATCTGACCTGACGATTACTCCCTTTGGCAATGTTCTTACAGATTTGATGCTGCCGCTTGCCGCCTCAATCACTCGTCGCGTCACCCTGTACGGCTGTGACGGAAGGCCACCAGGCGGAACCATGAACTTTCCAAAGTCCGCCGGGCTTCAGAAATATGATGATGAGTGGCTTGAGAGTGGATATGAACATGTCGATGAGAATCAATATTCTAAATACATGGATATGCATAGTCTCTATACAAGATATGTAGTGGATGAGTGCATCAATCATGGAGTCCAGGTAACTCTCCGGCGGCCATCATGGAACATTGGCTTAGCCGGCGTGCCAGTTTGCTCGCCCCAAGAGGAATAGTCTCTGTTATCGCAGTAAAGCATTTTAACGAGATAATATATTCAATGTGGAACTTCATAGCAGTCGTATCGGGCACAATCGGATTAGCAGGAGTTCTATTTTACTATCGTCCTGCTGCACGCAAGATTCTAAGTGCCTCGCGCTGGATGTTGCTCACATGGGGTTTCCTGCTTCTCGTGCACTTCACTAGCCCCGTTATTTACCACAACTTCAATATTTCGTTTTCTACCTGGCTATATTGCGGGCTTTGGCTTGCGACCTTTGTAGTGGCGGACAACGTGCGATTTACGCTTTGGTCTAAGGCCGATACCGAGCGTGCGCCATTGCGGTCTGTACTTTACTCCATTCGCACTATGCGAGTACTCGCCACCCTCTCGATCGCTGGGGGTATTTTGCTGGTATATACGCGTCTGAATACTTTATCAGGATTCGATATCACTTCAGTTCTGTATGATCTTCGTGTAACACAGGTTGCAACCGAGGATATCGGCCTCGCCAAAACCCTATCAACAGTTTTGGCGTCCCTTGGACTGATAGTTGGGCTTGTGGAGATAAGCAATGCTGTTCGCACCCGGACCAGGATACCGATACGCGGCGGACTGTCTCTACTTGCCTACCTTATTGTACCTATTTCGGCCGGTGGACGTTCCGGGTTTGTATTAGCAACAATAAGTTTGATTGTTGCTGTATGTGCGTCCATATATCTTTCGGGGCTTGGGTTTGCAAAATTTCGTGCACTACTAATTGTTAGCGCTTTAATGATTGTTGCGGCCCTGGGATACATCATGCTAGTCGTTTCGAGCCGAGGTGCATCCGATGGGGGCAGTATGGACACGCAGGTCGCCTTCATGAACAGGTGGTGGAATTGTGAATTGCGGCCCGGATTCACCGACTCGGTCCGACCGTTCGGTGTTCTGGGCGACACAATTACAGACTCGTTCTATTATCTCTCACCACAATTTTATGGATTAGACTTCATTCTACACCAATATCACGGGCCTTTTACCATGGGTGGTCTAGAGTTCGCGGTTTTCGCACGGCGCGTTGAGAACTTGTTCGGAATACAAATACTGGATCCTGCTGATAAATCTGATGAAGCTATGTTTGCGAAGGCTGGTTTTAATCCGCATTTCTTTCGGACAGCCGTACACGCTACTTTTGTAGATTTTGGATTAGTACTGAGCATTCCTTTCGTTTTCTTATGTGGCGCGCTAAGTCGTCGCGCCCGGATACGTGCGCTTCAGTCAAAAGAACCGTTTTCAATCGCCTTGCAGGCGCTCATTTGTTCAGGTGCCACGTTTACCGTCATCTCCAGCCCTTTTGGTGAGGGGACGTTTCTGTTTCCTCTACTGTGGTTTATCGCAATATTTACTGTGTATGAAGGCTTGCATCATTATGGTGAAATTGCGTTTCATCAAACGCGCTTATCAAACCCTGCAAAAGGCATTTAACCTATAGCAGCCCGTAATAATTAAGATGATTAGTGATTATTATGTATTCATGCACTTCAGGAGAGCCGGTTCCGCAAATTTGGACAGGGGTTTATGTGGAGGGTCTGTTCTTCCGCAGCCTAAGATGGCTGGAAAGAGGAGATTCGATGAGCAGACGACCACGCAGGAACCATACAGCGGAGTTCAAGTCGAAGGTGGCTTTGGCCGCGATCCGGGGCGAGAAGACGCTTTCGGAGCTGGCCGAGCAGTTTGATATTCACCCCAACCAGATCACACAGTGGAAGAGCCAGTTGCTGGAGGGCGCGGCGAGTGTGTTTGGCGGCGAGGCGAAGGCCGAGCCGGCGGCGGCGGCGGTCGATGTGAAGACGCTGCACGCCAAGATCGGCGCTCTTACTTTGGAGAACGATTTTTTAGAAGGGGCGCTCACCAAGGCGGGACTGTTGAGCGCAAGGCGATGATCGACCCCGAGCACGATCTTTCCATCAAGCAGCAGGCTGCGGCACTGGGCATCAGCCGCAGTAGCGTCTACTACATGCCGCGTCCGGTCTCGGACGGCGACCTGATGCTGATGCGGCGCATCGACGAGCTGCATCTGGAGTATCCGTTCGCCGGCAGCCGGATGCTGCGCGACATGCTATCCCAACAAGGGTTGGAGGTGGGCCGTCGTCACGTCAGGACCCTGATGAGGAAGATGTCGATCGAGGCCATCTATAGCAGGCCCAACACCTCCAAGCCCGCGCCAGGCCACCGCATCTATCCGTACCTGCTGCGCGGCCTGGCCATTACGCGGCCCAATGAGGTCTGGGCCATGGATATCACCTACATCCCCATGGCGCGCGGCTTCGTCTATCTGGCCGCGGTGGTCGATTGGCTCAGCCGCCGTGTGCTGGCCTGGCGCGTGTCTATTACCATGGACGCTTCCTTCTGCATCGAGGCACTGGAAGAAGCCCTTTCTAGGAATGAAAAACCGGAAGTCTTCAACACCGATCAGGGTTCGCAGTTTACAAGCGAAGTCTTCACCCGGCGGCTAAAAGAAAAGGGAATCCGCATCAGCATGGATGGCCGAGGACGCTGGCGCGGCAACGTCTTCGTCGAACGCATCTGGAAGTCCATCAAATATGAGGAGGTTTACCTGCACGCCTACGCCTCTGTCAGCGAGGCGCGCACTCGAATCGCAACATACATAGAGTTCTATAACTCGATGCGCCCACACTCCAGCCTGAAAGCGCTCACGCCCGATCAGGTATACTTCAACCGCCAGCCAGAATCCATGGCAGCCTAAACCGAAAAACAGTTCTTCCACTTAGGAAACAACAAAAACTGTCCGAACAACCGGGACCACCTCAAGGCATCAAGGGAGTCGTCATCAGCATGCAGCGAATTAATATTGGTTGTGGAGACCAACCCACTCTAGGTTGGAGGAACTTCGATAATTCATTAAGCCTTAAAGTTGCTAAAGTTCCGGTTCTTCCATCTATTCTTATAAACCTGGGTTTCTTCAAAGAGCAAGCATCGTTTATTAAATATTGCAAAAATTACTCTATCGAATATGGGGACGCAGTTAAGGGATTGCCCATGCAATCAGGCTGTGCTGATGTCCTGTATAGCTCGCATATGATCGAGCATCTTAACCAAACGGAGATGCGCCTGTTTTTGAAGGAGGCGAGGCGAGTCCTCATTTCAGGTGGCATCATTAGGCTTGTTGTTCCTGATCTCTTGCAGTTGGTTCAGGATTATCTGGAAACAAAAGATGCTGATAAGTTCATGACTCGTTGTTACGTCACTGAGCCTCTTTCCAGATCATTTTTGCGACGCATTCAATTGTTGCTTGTGGGCGCACGAAACCACCAGTGGATGTATGACGGCCTCTCGCTGTCGTGTCTGCTTGTATCCAATGGTTTCACTTCCCCGCGAGTCTTAAAGGCCGGTGAAACACAAATCCAAGACCCGCAAAATCTTGATTTGTTCGAAAGATCTTCAGAATCTGTTTATGTTGAGGCAATAAATCCGTAGGGGCTATCATGAGGATAGAACACAGATAATGCGGCAGCGAAGACTGATTTTGTACATTTGCAATTTGCTGTCCGACCGCATCATCAAGGAGCGAGAGCTGCGTCCTCCATCGATGGGATCGCGCTCTGGACGCCTTATTCCGGTGTTGCGTGCTTGCAGAGAAGTGGGCACCGCAGTTTGGGGACTCAGCCTGGGGAGAAACAGACATCGCTCAACCTATAAATGGTACCCGGCAACGGTCGCGCGTGTTGACGGCGCTCCAATGGTCTTTGCAGCCTTCTGGGACTGCCCCATACTGACTCATGTGGTGACGATTGTTTCGTTGGGCTTGATCACATGGCGTCTCCGAAAGAGAGCAGCGAGTGTCGTTTTCTGGAACGCTATGCCGCACTACGTTCTGGCACTTTTTATGGCCCGCCTCACTGGTATGAGATGTGTGTTGGATCTGGAAGATGGAATTCGTGAGGATATCCGTGGCTTCACAAACGGCGTTTACCGGTTCCTCCAACGGATGTGGGATCGATGCGCAGATGCAGTCATGGTGGCGAATGCATCTCTTCTAAACCAAATTAAGACGCGGCCAGCCTACCTGTACTATGGGGTCGCACGGCAACTATCTGTTCATCGATCTTGGGATGGCAAGCTTCAAGCACTCTTCTCAGGACATCTTTCGATAGATACCGGCGTGGATAACTTACTGGAAGCTCTCCGCAAGCTAAAGGAGATAGCGCCTTACGCCTCATCAGGAATCCGCATAGTAGCCGTAGGCGACGGCAACCTCGCAGGCCGAATGAGATCTGCCGCTGCTGGTGAGCTTAAGGACATCCTGGAGTTCCGCGGCCGGGTGACGGACAATGAGTATCAAGAGCTTCTGCGAACATCGCATATTGGTCTTTGCCTGAAGATGCCGAATTACTCCATGGGGCAGACCACCTTCCCTTCTAAAGTCATCGAGTTTGCTTCGTGGGGCCTGCTGGTTGTCAGTTATAAGGTGAGTGACGTTCCGGTATTGTTTCCGGAGAATGGGGCGATTCTCCTTGAAGAGACGGCCCCTCACAAACTGGCATCTGCTTTGAAACAAATCGTCGACGCCCCGTCTAAGGCGCACGAGTGCGCCGAAACAGGCAGAGATGCAATAGCAACCCGGCTGAATCCGCAGAGCATCGCGCGCGAGCTTGCCGATCTTTGGTTGGGTCATGAGCCTGTTCGCAATGTGAAAGACCTTAGAGCCAATGTGGTTGACTGAACAAGGGTTCAATAGTGTGGAGGGTGGATGAATTGGGTTTTGCATGTCGCAAATGTCTTGAATTCGGTTCTCCCTGTTCGTGAAACCTTTGGAATTCGCCGAATGTTGGCAAACCGCGGGGGAATCGTCGTTGGTAAGGAAACACGTATTACTCATGGCGTGAAGTTCTACGACCGATACATAACGATAGGCAATTCGGTTTGGATCGGGATGAACACTGTCATTGCCAGTACACACAAAGGACGAATAACTATAGGCGACAATGTGGACATTGCGCCCTGCTGTCGAATCGTTTCGGGGACTCACGATCTCGGTGGATCGGAGAGACGTGCCGGAACTGGGAGTGGGGACGATGTGATTATTGGCAACGGTACTTGGCTAGGTATCGCATGTTGCATCCTTCCGGGGGCACAGATTGGCGAGGGGTCGGTTGTCGCAGCTGGGTCTGTAGTGCTGGCCGGGAAGTACCCACCTAACGCAATGCTGGCCGGCGTGCCGGCCAGAGTGAAACGATTATTGCCTTGATCCGGAAGATCGGTGTATATTGTGCCGGGACTACAAGATTTGCCATAGGTACGGCGGGACGTGCGTTCCGCAAAAGAAACGGAATGCCGGCGGCACAATGGGATCACGAGGAACATGCCGGATGAGCAATCTCGACTGCCTGTTTGTTTATAAATCGATAGGGCCACATCATCGCGCATATTTAAATGACTGCAACCGGTTTATGCGATGTGGTCTTGTCCAGGTCGCAGAAAGCGACGAGATGTATCCATGGACGTCTGAGGTCGAGCTTGAGTGCGCACAAGAAACATTGTGCGGTCAATTTCCGAGGACACATGTAGAAATCATGAGCGGGCGTAAAACGTTTGCTGACATTCTGGACCGATACAGACCGAGTGTTGTTTTTCACGGTGGGTGCTATCACCTTAAGTTTATGAGGGCGCTGGCCAAGGATACAGAAAGTCAGGGCTACGCTTCGGTTTTGTTGAGCGATAGCACGTTCAACGATCACCCCCGAAAGCCTTGGATTGAACTTGGCAAACGGTTTTTTCTGCGTGGCGCATACAGAGGCGCCATTTGCTCCGGAAGCCGCAGCAGGGACTACCTGCGCACTCTTGGATTCGACAATCGCAATATTTGGAATGGCGTCAACGCAGTAGACAATGACCATTTCGCACAAGGTGCGAACGATGCACGATCCGACCCCGGCAGGCATAGGGAACGTCTGCGGTTGCCGCCGGAGTATATTCTGTGCGTCGCCAGGCATTCTGTTGAAAAAAACATCGATATATTGCTTACGGCTTGTTCAAGGGTGTTTCGAGATCGTTTAAACTGCTCATTGGTGTTATGTGGATCCGGCCCCTCTACAGAGCATTTACGCAAATACGCGGCAAAAGTTGGAATTGCTGATCGCATCCATTTTGTCGGCTGGGCTCCATACGGAGAATTGCCATATTACTATGGTCTAGCTGCGTTGACGGTGCTTCCCAGTTTGTCCGAGCCGTGGGGGTTGGTGGTTAACGAATCACTCGCTTCCGGTACGCCGGTTATTGCCAGTGAAGTCTGTGGATGTGTGCCTGAACTCGTCCGTCATGGCGTCAGTGGATATACCTTTTCCCCTGGTGATACCGATGAGTTGGAATCCATCCTGTGCCGAGTACTTCAGAACGGCCTTGGAGAACACGCAATCAGTCAATGTCGGACGATTGTGTCGCCGTGGTCGATTCGAAACCGCACTCTTTCGATGGTTGATTGTCTGAGAGCTTTTAGCGTGATTGATGAGATCGGAGCAGGGAGTGTTCATTGATAAGAGTACTGATCGTTGATCCATTCCAGGGCTATAACGGTCCTGCACAATTCTGCTACGACATGTTTCAGAATCCGGTACCTGATGGATTTTCCGTACTGATTCTTAGGAATTTACCGGGCCTTGAAGATAGCACCATAGAACGCACTAATTGCGTAACTAGGATTATTTCCCATACTGGAATGATCCCAACGATGAGAGACTGGCGTAATTGGCTTAAGTACCCTATATTCTCCTTGACTGCAGCAGTTGCTATCCTGCGAGCGGCAAAGTCGTTCAGACCAGATATTATCTGGTCTAACACCGAGTTGAATCCGATCGTAGGCGTGCTTGCTCGGCTGCTTCGAGTACCGTCAGTAGCACGAGTGCATGCGCAGACCATGGGCCGGCATGGCCGGTTTGGACGCATGTACGTTTGCGGTCTCGGCCGCCTGTTCGATATTCTGGCCTGTAATTCGATTTCGACTATGCAATACATCGCGAACTTGGGTGTTCCGCAGTCTAAGCTAAAAGTTTTGTATAACGCTGTCGATACATGCAGGTTTTCCCGGTGTGCGCCTTCTGTTGAAGGAAGAAAGATTCTCGGCTCAACACTAAATGACTTTCTCGCGGTTTGTGTTGCCCACCATGCACCAATCAAAGGTGTGCATGTGCTTCTAGATGCATTTGAACAGCTTGCGAGACAGCACCGCGATGTTCATTTAACCATCGTCGGAGCGCTCATTACGCCCCTGGACAAGCAGTATTCGGACTCTCTATATGCTCGAGTTGGCGATTCGGAAATTCTGCGTCAACGAGTAACATTCTGTGCGCCTAGCAATCGGATACATCAAGTATTACAGCAGGCAGACGTTGTAGTACAGCCTTCGTTGAGCGAGGCGGCAGGGAGAGTCGTCATTGAAGCAAGCAGTTGCGGCATATCTGTGATAGCGTCAGACACCGGTGGCGTGAAGGAGGCTGTAGTTGACGGAAAGACCGGATGGCTTGTGCCACCCGGAGATGCTGTATCATTGGCAAGTGCGTTGACTGAAGCATATGCCGTCCCAGCGCTGCGTAAGCAATTAGGTGCCGCCGGGATAGAGTATAGCTCGAAATATACGAAGGATATAGTTGCCAAGGAGTTTTATGCGATTTGTTCGTCGGCTTGTCAGTCAACACTGTGCTGATTGTGGCACTAATAACAGACCGTCAGAGATTGTGAGCAGCAATGTGGTGTAGGGATATGGCAGAAGACCACAGGAGAAATTGTAGGTCATGGATCTACAATATTATAAATACAACTAATTACAATCGGCTATTTATTGGTGCTGTTCTGGTGTGATAGAACTGTAAACGACAAGCCTTTGCAGAAGAGCTGGAATATGGGTACCCGTGGATATTAATTGTATGACACACCGTAAGCGTGTCTGGATTATATCAGAACTATATTATCCGGAGCTTACGTCGACGGGTTATTTCCTGACAGGAATAGCTGAAGGGCTTGCTTCAAAGTACGACGTGTCCGTCCTTTGCGGTCAGCCCACTTATTGGGTGCGAGGGGTGCGTGCTCCGGTTCGCGAGACGCGCAATGGCGTGGATGTGCTGCGTTGCCGGGCCACTACCCTAGACAAAGACAAGCTTGTCTTCAGGATTATCAATCTGTTCACGGTCAGCATATCCATCTCTGTGGCTGCTCTGTTTCGGATTCAGCGAGGAGATATTGTAATAACGGTTACCAATCCGCCTTTGGTGCCTTACCTTATCGCGCTTGTCTGCAGGCTGAAACGTGCGCGCTTTGTATTGCTAATTCACGATGTCTATCCGGATGTGCTTACGAGGCTTGGCATTCTAAGGCCCAAATCGTTACTCGCCAGGATGGTGGACCGGGCAAGCCGATGGCTATACAACAATGCAACTTGCATTATTGTTCTCGGAAGAGATATGCAAGAACTGGTCTGCGACAAGCTCAATAGCCACCGGGATCGCGTGTTCATTGCAACAAACTGGGGCGACATCGATGCGATTGTCCCACGTCCTGCATCTGAGAATAAGTTACTTGACAAACTGGATCTGAAGCAGCACTTTGTAGTCCAGTACTGCGGAAATATAGGTCGCACACATGGCATAAATAACCTGGCCAATGCGGTCGAAGCGCTTGCCTCCGATCCGGAGTTCCATTTTCTTGTGATAGGATGGGGAGCAAAAAAGCGATGGCTCATGAAGCAAAAGCAGTCACGAAAAATGGAGAACCTGACCATTCTCGACCCACTTCCACAAATGGAACTTTGTGATGGCCTGAACGCCTGCAATATAGCGGTCATCACTTTTTCGTGTGGAATGGCCGGAATCTCAGTGCCCAGCCGGATGTACAATGTGCTGGCATCTGGAAAACCACTGCTCGCGGTGTGCGATGACGATTCCGAATTGGCTGCCGTTGTGAGAGAAGAAGAAATCGGCTGGGTTGTCCCTCCGGACCGTGCGGATCTCATTGTAGCCGCGTTATATGAAGCCAAATCCAATCCTGGACTTCTCCGCTCTATGGGTGAGCGCGCCCGTAAAGCCTCTGAAACAAAATACAAAAGCGACTATGTCCTACAGATATATGAATCAATTATTGAAAGTCTGAGATACGAGTGACTTTTCCTCACAGGCTTCTGATGGTAACTGGTGCCTCTGGGTTTCTAGGTTCAGAGATCGCGCGTCTTGCACACACTGCTGGCTGGCAAGTGCGCACGTTCGACCAGAATGAGGGCGCGCGAGTGCACTGCGCAGAGAAGTTTGTGGGGGATGTTGGCGATTCCGCGCTACTTCGCAAAGCGTGTGATGGAGCGTCTGCCGTTGTGCATGCAGCCGGACTCGCGCACGTTTATGGTCTCGCTGCGAAGGATTTCACCCGTTTCCATGCGGTGAACGTAACCGGTACGGCGAACTTAATTGATGTTGCTATGGAAGTCGGTGTTCCGCACGTTGTGCTGGTCAGCTCCGTGTCCGTTTACGGTGACTATACAGGTATGAAGTGCGACGAGAGCATGCCCTGTCATCCCCAGGGACCATACGCCATAAGCAAATGGCAAGGGGAACTCAGGGCCACGGAGCGCATGGCGAAGGGGAGAGGTTCTCTCACCATTCTGCGCTTCGCTACAATTTATGGCGAAGGTGACCGTGGCAATGTGGCCAAACTGATTGGCGCGCTGGATTGCGGACGCTTTATTTGGCCCGGCTCCGGACAGAATCAGAAAAGTCTGATCTACAGAGAGGACGCCGCGCGTGCTTGTCTAACTGCACTGGGGCGTTCGGTATCCGGTTCCGAAGTATTCAATGTCTCGGCGCGGCCTACATCCATGCGGGAGATTGTATCAACCATTTGCCATGCGCTGGGACGCCCCATTCCTCGTCTAGAAATTCCATTGTCTTTGCTGAATGCCGTCGCTGCAACCTCTCTCGCTATAGGCGATCCTGGACAACTCGGACGGCGATTGCAGAAATTTATTCATGACGATGTTTACGATGGATCCAAATTTGAGACAACTTACGATTTTTCCCCTGCAGTATCTCTTGCCGAAGGAATGCGCAGAGAAGTGAACTCGCTAAGAAACCGGTAGTGTCTTTCTGGGTTGGTAGAATTCGGGAGTTCAAATGGTCTGGTATAAGCGCGCCTTTGATATATCATTTTCGATTCTGCTTATTCTCCTACTATCGCCACTGTTCATCGTTATTGCTCTGATCATCAAGATGATCTCGAAGGGCCCCGTTCTCTATTGGTCGAGTCGCGTGGGGAAGAACAACAAGTTGTTCCGCATGCCGAAGTTTCGCAGCATGTTGATCGATGCCCCCCAGGTTCCCACCCATCTGCTGCCGGAGCCTTCTGTCTATTTGACTCGCGTTGGCAGCTTTCTCCGCCGGACGAGCATGGATGAACTGCCACAATTGTTCAGCATCCTAACGGGTGAACTGAGTTTCGTCGGACCGCGGCCGGCACTGTTCAACCAGGACGATCTGGTGGCGCTCCGTACCGAGCAAGGCGTTCATGTGCTGGTACCTGGACTGACCGGCTGGGCGCAGATCAACGGTCGTGACGAATTGCCGATACCGATCAAGGCTCAGTTCGACTATGAATATCTGCAGCGACGATCTTTCAAGTTTGATCTCTATATTATTTTCAAGACGGCCTTCAAGGTTGTACGCGGCGATGGGATTCAGCATTGAAAGACACTTTTACCATTGAGCTCATGCTGGCACTAACTTCGTCGCATTACGGGGAAACACGGTGAATGTTTGGGATTTTGTGATTGTCACGGCGTCCGACGAGCGGCAGGCGGAGCTATACCGCAATGAGCTCCAGCGTCGGACATCATCCGGGATGTTGCCGAAGGAGACGCAGTTTCTTGTCGTCCCCGATCCGGGTGACCGAAGGGTAGGCACCGGAGGAGCGACGATCAACGCGCTGGGGGTTTTGTGCAAGAGCAGGGAATGGTGGGACCAACACAAGGTCCTGCTGCTTCACTCGGGGGGCGACTCGCGCCGTCTGCCGCAGTACTCGCCGGGCGGCAAGCTGTTCGGTGTTCTGCCTTCGCGAATGCGGCCCAGAGAGACGACAACCGTGTTTGACGAAACGCTGGCGCTATCGGCGGCGTGGGCAGAGGGAATTCCCAACGGGCTACTGGTGGCTTCAGGCGATGTGGTACTGCGGTTCGATGCCAATAGTGTGCAATGGGACCGGTCCGGGGTGACCGGCGTCGCTATGCGTCTAGATCCGGAAACAGGGAGCCATCACGGTGTCTATGTCGTGGGAGCCGGGGGAC
>Ga0187851_10000385_pt1 | contig 45537 bp, 35 predicted proteins | sample June2016WEW_6_10_FD_132997 | JGI IMG/M metagenome (GOLD analysis project Ga0187851, IMG submission 132997) | Peatland microbial communities from SPRUCE experiment site at the Marcell Experimental Forest, Minnesota, USA - June2016WEW_6_10 | ecosystem: Environmental > Terrestrial > Soil >...
AGAAATACTTTTGGCCGGCAATTTCACCTCGTACTTTCCGGCGGACTGAACGGATTTAACGAGGGTCGATACTACTCTGCCCTGCATGGTATAAAGGCGTAAAGAGACAAAAGACGTTGCAGGGAGCGAATAATTGACGATCCCCGCCCTCTCCTGTAAATCGTACGAAACGGTTCTCTCTTTTGTCGGTTCGTTGATCGTTGACGCTACAAAGTTTGCGCTCGTAGCGCCTGCCAGAAGAGCCGCGGCAATCGTCGGATAAGCCCACGAGGGCGGGTTTGAAGTTCTATCAAGTATATGAAAGCCGGCGCCATCATCCCACCATACGGGACACATTTCATGATCCCTTGTTTGCTGGGCATAACAGTACGCATGGGTAACTCGGGACGCCAGCTCATCACACGATGAGGAACCCCATTCGCCTACAATGTCGCACCCGGTTTTTGTCCAACTCAGTTCGTTTGTGAGATCGCTCACAATATTTTCCGAATCGGAAGCGCTTCCCCAGGTGGTAGGACTGCAATTCATGGAGAACCCAACCGGATCATAGGTGTGAATCGAGATAAGGATATTGGAGTCCACTATGGGTATTGTCGCCATAGAGGCTTGTATCGGAGAGGCGGAAATACCCTGCAGCAGAATCTTCCTGGTGGCGTTGTTCCCGCCGGTCGCCCTGATTGCGTTTACGGCAGCAATTTGATAGGCAGCAAGATCCGCGCGGTTCGCCGCTGATCCGCCTCCATATTGATTCGAAGCGTCTGCATTGGGTTCGTTAAATATTTCAAAAATCACATAATCGCTGTAGTCCTTGAATTCAGTGGCGATTTGAGTCCAGATCGCCACGACCTCGGCCTGGACCGAGATTGAATCCGCGCCGGTCGCGGCAAGGTCGTACCAACCATCGTGGTGCGTATTGATGATGACGTACATGCTGTCGTTGAGGGCGTAATTGGCGATGGCCGCCACCCGGGCCATCCATGTTGCATCGATGGTGTAGGTGGGGGCGGCGCCGAAATGCGAATCCCACGTCACCGGCTCTCTCATCGTTTTAAATCCCCCCTGGTGCACCACATCGATCATCGCCTGGGTGGTCACGGGATTTCCCCACGCGGTTTCGGCTCCGCCGCAATCCATGGTATTGCCCAAATTCCAACCGAGGAACATGTCTTTAATGAATTGCTTGCCGGTCAACCCGCGCATGGGGTCATTCGCTACCGACGCATACAAGCTACTGCCCAGAAAAGCGATCGCCAGTACAATAAATACTGAGGTCCTTTTAATCATGATCCCCTCCCTGATAATTATGTTTTCTTTTTTTCGGGAGCGGGCTCGAGTGCTTTTCGATACATCCTCTGTTTTCCCGCCTCCGCCGGCTGAATCCTGGTCTGAAAAATTTTCAGTGTTACTCCTTTTTGATTTTAAATAAACATCCACATAGTCATTGTCCCCTCCGGGCTCTGCGCCTGCGGTACCTTTTACTGCCTCCTCTTCGGCAGTTTCCGGCGATACCTGCCTACCACGCCTTGCGCTTCGCATTCCCGAAAACACCTGAAGCTCGGTTTCTCCCTTCCTCTTCCTCGTATAAACGCCATAGCCACGTTTGATACACGCACTGAATAATGCTTTAAACTTAAACTATTAGGTATAGGGGAAGGTGGATTCTAAACCCACTTCGTTGTATACTTTGAGATGATCATCACGGGATGTCTTCTGCCCCCCCCCCTCTGTCTGCGGAAGAACCCTTGTTCGGATCATATTTATTAAGTAATATATTTATGTGTGTCAGAACAGTGATACATAATTATTTTTATGAATTGCGCAATTATTAAATCACTGTAATCGGCTGAATAACAATTTTGCTCAGGTCACTTCCGCTGAATCTGCGACTCCTTATCGGGTGAGAACATAGCGGTTCCAGTTCCCATGGGCAAAATCGTGAAACCGGAAGATCGAATTGATATTCACTGTACCTAAAGGATCAGACACAGAACGCAAAGAATCGATAAAGTTGATAAACATATAAGTTCTTTTGGTTATGCCGTCATTGTGTGTCTCTCCGATATTGTATTGGATGAAAGAGCTTGTTATTGAAGCAAAAGTTGCTTACAACTCATTGTAATATAAACAGATGCTACCTTATCACTCCAAATGAACTCCTTTTTTGACATCCATCATATCGACCGACCCATTGAAAGAACCAATGCCTCAAATTAATTTGTAGTTGAATTTTATCTGGGTATATTGTTGTTGGGGATTGATTTGCATATGAGATTGTTTGGATGAGGCCTAAGGTTTTTGAGAGGAACAGGTAAATGGTCCGATCCGGCCTCGACTGTTTTTTGCAGGATTTCCCTTCTGCCCTTGTTGGGAAAAAACTCGGTATCGTTTGCCATGCCGCGTCGATCACCGCTTCTTTTCTGCATATCACCGATGCGCTTTTTTCGCATCCGCACGCGGCGATCGGTGCCATCTTCGGCCCGCAGCACGGGCTCTTCGGCCAGATGCAGGATAACATGATCGAGTGGGAGGGCGATGAGAACAAGGGAAAAGGGATCCCGGTATATAGCCTGTATGGCCACAACCGAAAGCCTTCGTCCGCCATGCTGGCTCCGCTCGACGCGCTGGTATTCGATCTCCAGGATGTAGGTGCCAGGCCGTACACCTATTTATGGACGCTCAAGTTCTGCATGGAGGCTTGCTGCGAGCAGGGAATTCCGCTGTGGGTGCTTGATCGGCCAAACCCCATTGCGACGTTGAATTTTGATGGCCCCATGATTATGCCGGAATACTACTCTTTCGTCGGCGGGGCCCCCATTCCGCTCTGTTATCGTCTGACCATCGGTGAGGTCGCGCAATTCCTGCAACGGCACTTTTACCCTTCGGCCGAGGTGTCGATAGTCTGGATGCAGGGGTACTCACGGAATTCACTCTTTACCGATACGGGTTTACCGTGGGTGCTGCCTTCTCCGAACATGCCAACTCCCGACACGGCTATTGTATATCCTGGAATGGTGCTCCTGGAGGCCACCAATCTCTCGGAAGGACGGGGGACTACGCGTCCTTTCGAGATTTTTGGCGCGCCGTATCTTGACATAAAATCTTTCAGGGCTTTGGTTGAGAAGTCGGCGCCACATGGGTGCCTCTTTCGCTATCACGAATTTATCCCTACCTTTCAGAAATGGGCCGGCAAAGAGTGCCACGGTTTTCAACTGCATGTTACCGACATCCGCGCATTCAGGCCGGTGGAAACCGCGGCGGCGATCATTCTTGCGGCGGCAGCCTCTTCAGGAGGCGAATTCGCATTCCATGCCGACCCGTATGAGTATGAATACGTAAAACCCGCGATCGACATTCTCACCGGCAGCGACCGGTTCAGACTATCAGTGCTTGCCGACGTCCCGCTCGGCGACCTTTGTGATGAGTGGCGACGTGAGCGTCAACCGTACGTCGATCAATTTCGGTACAGCGCATTCTACGGCGAGGAGTTGACGTGAGAGGTTTCATCCTTGCCGCGGGACTCGGGACGCGCCTCATGCCCCTTACCGCCGGCACTCCCAAGGCGCTCATCCCGGTATGCGGAAAGCCGCTTCTTGAGCGATCGCTGCGATTTCTTGCAGGACAAGGAATTTCGACACTCGGCGTAAATGCTCATTACAAGGCGGATCAGATCAGGGCATTCCAGGAAAATGCCGTCCATCCCTTTACGCTCTTCCATGAAAAAGACGCCATTCGCGGGACCGGCGGCGCACTCTACTTCGCACGAGATTTCCTCGGAGGCGACGAAACGTTTTTTGTCTGCAATGTCGACATCGTTTATTCCTTTGACCTGAAACCAATTCTCGCGCGTTTCCTGCAAACCGATTGGAATGCGGGACTCCTGGCGGTTCCGCGGAAAGGGGAGGGGACGGTTCTTTACGATCGTAAATCCCATGCCTTTTGCGGTGTTCCAGCCGATACCGCACGTTCGGATGCAATGGCAACGGCGGCTTTTATCGGAGCCGCGCTATACCGGCGATCCTTTCTTGACATTCTCGATCCAGATGATTTTTCTGTGGTTCCGGTCTGGAAACGCGGCATCAAGAGGGGGCAACGCATCGGAGTTCTTGAAGTGGACTGCTTCTGGCGCGACATCGGGACCCCTGCGGCCCTTGCCTCGATCCACTTCGAATGCATCGATGGAACGATTCCTCTCGACGTCGACCACCGACTGTGCATCAACCGGAAAGCGCGTCGTTGCTTTCCCCGCATGTTGCCGGGCCATTTGCTGTGCAGTATTGGTTCCTATGCCTGGGTTGAAACCACGGGGCTCGACGAAAATGCGCGTATCTCCAGCAGCGTCGTATTCGCCGGCTCGACCATCGGAGCGGGAAGGATCATTGAGAACATGATCGTTGCGCCGGATTGCGAGGTGGCGTTTGGAAATCACTAACATACTCAAACCCGGACAGCTTGTTTTTATTGAGAAAAACCTTCCCGGTTTCTCGGCGGCGCGGTGGGAGGTTACGCCTGTTGACAGCGCCGCATCGCAGCGCATATTCCTGCGCTTAACGGAGAAAAGCGGGAAAGGGCATTCGTTTATCCTTGTTTTATGGGATTCAAAAGACGAAGATTGGGCTCGATTCCTGTCAATACAAGAGGAACTCTCGAAACGAATTCCGTTCCTGCCGCAGATTTTTGCTTCGGACGCTGTACTGGGTCTTATACTGGAGGAGGATTTCGGCGAACAAACGCTCAAACAGCATATTGAGAGTATGACTGGTGATCGCGCCGCACTGAAAAAAACCTATAGGCGGGTGCTCGATACCCTTACCGAGTGGCAGTCACTTGAAAGAGAGGCAAGTCCTACAATCGCCTCGAGGGCCATGGATTATAATGCCTTTATGTGGGAATCCGGCTATTTCGCAATTCACTGCGTCGTGGGGCTGTGCGGCTGCGGTTCCATGCTTGGCATATCATGGGAAACGGGGCGGCGGGCATGTGCGGAAGCCACGGCGCGATTGCCACGCACCTTCCTGCATCGAGATTTCCAGTCAGAGAACATCTTGCTACATGGCAAAGAAATCCGTTTCGTCGATTTTCAGGGCGCACGTCTCGGTCCGCCGGGCTATGACGTCGCGTCGCTGCTGCTTGATCCGTATATAGGGGCTCTCGATGAAGAAACTGTTCGGGATCTTTTCGGATATTATGCATCGCTTCCGCTTCACCCGTCCTGCGATCAGCACGATTTTTACCTTTGCGCAGCGCAGCGACTCATGCAGGCGCTCGGCGCATACAGCAACCTATCAATCAATAAGGGAAAAACATGGTACCGACAATTCGTCCCGGTCGCCATAACACGATTACAGCGGGTCATGAGGATGTTACCGGAGTACGGTGCGATTGCGAGGGTTGTGGAAGCGTGTTCCCAAAGTATTGAAAACGACGCCCCTCAAAGTTAGGCAAATGGGATTGGTTTTTGTGATCAGGTGTTACCCATGCCTCGTAGAGTTCAATCATGGTTTAAATATTCCATGTATTACACGAGGTCTTCCTCCTAAGTCATTTATAACAATAATATTATTCCATCCATTAGCAACCATGATCTTTTTGACCGCTTCACCCTGATCGCAACTGATCTCGCAATAGATTCTCCCGCCCATGCTGAGCAGCGCTTTCCCTGAATTGGCCAGAAAGCGGTAAAAATCGAGACCGTCAGCACCGCCATCAAGCGCGGCAATGGGCTCAAAATCGCGGACCGAGCGGTCGAGCGTTGGCACTGTTTCCGAGGGTATATACGGTGGATTACTGACGATAAAATCGAATGAATTGGGTTTTATCGCGGAGAAAAAGCTGCAGCAGATGAGATCAACTTCACTGCCGCAGTTTTTTCGGGCGATCCGGAGAGCTGGCATGGATGCATCAACTGCAATTCCCTTCCAGCGACGATGGCTTCCGGTAAGCACGGCGCTGATACAGCCTGAACCTGTCCCGAAATCGAGGAAACGAAGATGATGTAAAGGTTCATTCAAAAGCACTGTTTCGATAAGCGTTTCGGTATCAAGGCGAGGAATAAGTACCTCCGGAGTCACCGTAATTTCCCGATCAAAGAAATAAGTACACCCAAGGATATAGGCGAGCGGTTCGTCCGTCAACAATCGTCGCGAGATTATACTGCCGATTTCTTTAAGGATCTCCGGTGAAAGCTCCTCGTGTCTTTCAAGATAGAGATCAGAGCGGGATGCGCCTAGAAGAAATTCTAAAATTCTCTCGGATTCCGGGAGAGCGAATTTGCCCGCAATGGGCAATAAGGAATTCTGAATGTGTTTGAGTGTCTGTGATAGGTTCATGACTCATTTGCGAAGGGCAGCCGTGCCCTCTTTGGAGCCAGAAATTAAATGGCTTTGCGGCGACCATCGCCATATATATTATCTGTAAATATATGCCGATGACGCTTCAAACCCATGAAGAACTTGATAGGATTCATGGCGATTTTTCGATTCGTTCGTTCAGGTCGGCGATGGCGAGCGCATCGATCAGTTCAAGGATGTCTCCGTCAATGATGGCGTCGAGACGGTAGAGGGTCAGGTTGATTCGGTGGTCGGTGACGCGATTCTGGGGAAAGTTATACGTGCGGATCTTTGCGCTCCGATCGCCGGTACTGACCATGCTTTTGCGCGCCGCCGACTCTTGGGCTTCGATCTCGGCAAGCTTTTTTTCGTAAAGCCGTGTTTGGAGCACTTTGAGTGCCTTCGCTTTATTTTTTTGCTGTGATTTTTCATCCTGGCACTGTACCACGAGACCGGTCGGAAGATGAACGATGCGTACAGCGGAATAGGTGGTATTGACCGATTGGCCGCCTGGTCCGCTTGAACAGAAAAGGTCAATCCGCAAGTCGTTTGAATCGATGGTTACCTCGACCTCATCTGCCTCGGGAAAAACTGCCACCGAGGCGGCAGATGTGTGGATACGGCCTTGGGCCTCGGTTTCGGGAACCCGCTGCACGCGATGGACGCCCGATTCATACTTGAGCGTGCCATAAGCCTTCTCGCCACTTACCATGAATATGATTTCCTTAATAGCCCCGATGTCGCCGTAGCTGGAGCTCAGCACCTCGATATGCATGTTTTTGCGCTCGGCGAACCGTGTATACATACGAAAGAGATCAGCGGCAAATATGCCTGCTTCGGTTCCGCCGGTGCCGGCGCGGATTTCAACGATGGCATTTTTGTCGTCCTTCGGATCTCTCGGAACGAGGAGGAATTTTATCTTTTGCTCGAATTCAGGAACCTGTTTCTGCAGTTCGGTGCGCTCTTCGCGCGCAAATTCAACCAGCTCGGGGTCAGATTCCGATTGGATTATCGTCTCCGCATCCTGGATCGATTTGACAATGTTGAGGTATTTGAGGAAAAGGGGCAGGTTCTTGCTGATGGCATTGTACTCACGACCGAGTTTTTCCATCTGGATCGGGTCGCGGGCAATTTCTGGTTTTGCAAGAGTAATTTCCAGTTCGTCGCGTCGCTTGAGGACGTCCTGAACCTTCCCGACGATCATACGACGGCCTTGAGCGCTCTCGCGGCAATTTCAAGTTGCCCGTCGTCGGGTGGTCGGGTGGTGATTTTCTGCAGCCAGAGGCCGGGGAGAATAAGGACGCGGACAATCGGCAGCCGTTGGTAGCTGTCAGAAAGCTTGAGCACTTCGTAGGAAGTTCCCGCAACCGCTGGGACAAGGAAGAGATGAACGAAAAGTCGCATGACGACATTGGGGTATGGTCCTATGAACTTGATAACAATGGCATCGACCAATGCAAAAAGCAAGATGCAAATGAGCGCTACAAGAAGGAGAAAACTCGTTCCGCATCGAGGGTGCAGAGTGGTATAATGCCGCATATTTTCCAGCGTCAGCTCTTTTCCATCTTCATAGGTGAAAATTGCCTTATGTTCAGCGCCGTGATATTCGAATACCCTGCGCATATCCTTCCACCTGCTGATAATCAGAAGGTAGGCTATAAAGAGTGCGATTCTAATGGAGCCCGCAAAAAAATTGAATGTCAGCGCTGAATCGCGGGGAACAAACTGGGAAAGAATCCACATGGGGAGATACATGAAAAGACCGATCCCGACGAGGAGTGAGCCAATCAGACTGATTCCAGACATGATTGAATCGCCCAGCTTCCGTTTTGCCGAATCAATGGATTTACCGCGATCGAAACGTTCCTCCTCAATAGCGATTTCTGCGGAACGTGAAAGCGCCTTATAGCCAAGTACCATGGATTCATACAGGTTCACCGCACCGCGAGCGATGGGCGCGCGCCAGAAATGGTTTTTTGCCGCAACGGATTGAAAGGGAAATTGCTCCACCACGACATCACCACCCCGTTTCCGGACCGCCCAGGATACATTCTGCCGATGCCGCATCATGACCCCTTCGATGACAGCCTGGCCTCCGACTCTTTTTGCTTTCACAAAAAGGCATAAAACAACGAAAGGCAGCAGTACGATTGCGATACATTTTTTCATAGAGCTCTCGCTAAGATAAAAAAAAGACAGAGAGCCTAACGGCACCCTGTCTTTCGAGGGAAATAATCCCTATGACTCTTTTGTGACGTGTGCGTAACGCTTCTTGAAGCGTTCCACTCTTCCTGCGGTATCGATCAGTTTCTGTTTTCCAGTGTAAAAAGGATGACACTCATTACAGATATCGATGTGCTGGCTGCTAATGGTCGCACGCGTTTCGATAATATTGCCGCATGAGCAGGTAAAGGTTGCTCGTGCATATTTGGGATGGATTTTTTCTTTCATAAAAAATAGCCTCTCTGAATAAACCAGTGATTATAATTATCCGCCGTAATAAAATAACTTATTGCCGAATACATGGTCAAGACGACCATCACGGCCGGTCCGTACTCCCGGGCACGGGCACCATTTATTTTAAAACAATTGATTTCACTGTTGCTTTGCGGGAATCTGAGGGCGTTGAAGCGTCTCTGGATGACGGTTCAATGATCGTTCACCTTGTTCTTGCAGACGATATATTCATTTTTAGTTTTATCCTATAACAAGACTCTAAATACCATATATTATCAATCAATTGACCAAGCCTGGGTATTTAATGGAGAAAGAGCGTGAGCTGAAAAAAAACGGCGTGAGAAGGCATTCCTGAAGGAAAGGCATTCGGTTCCGATGAATTCGACAGAGAGTTCCCCATCCGAATACACCACTATTGTTTCGATAAGAACTTGAACGGGTTGAGGTTGCTCTTGAATATAAACATTGCGAAAGGAAAGATATTTGTTTTTTCGGCACCATCTGGAGCGGGCAAAACAACACTGATCAATTCCGTTCGCCGGGCAGTGCCGGAGATCATTTATTCGGTCAGTGCGACTACCCGTCCTCCACGAGAGGGCGAGATCAGTGGCCGACATTATTTCTTTCTTACCGATGAGGAATTCCGCAGCAAGCTTGAACAGGATGAATTTGCCGAATGGGCCTGCGTTCACGGCCATTACTACGGGACGCCGAAAAGTTTTATAAATACAACGATCAACAGCGGAATGCATATCATCATGGATATTGATGTTTTCGGTAAGACAAAATTTGATATGTTGTACCCCCAGGCGATCGGCATTCTAATCCTTCCGCCATCTTTTGAGGAACTCGAACGGCGGCTTCGGGCCCGACAAACCGATAATGATGCGACCATCCAGCTGCGACTGGCGAATGCCAGGACCGAAATGGAGTTCGCTGAAAAGCGCGGAAAATACGAGTATACTATCATAAATAACGATTTGGAACAGGCCGAAAAAGAGACTGTTTGCTTGGTTCGATCATTACTTTGATCAACCTATTAATTATTTTCAAGATTCTATCGGAGCCATCCTGGTACACTGCAACCGCACTCTTGGATCGTTCCATCTACGTGGCGGTTATCCATGCTTAATAAAAAACATACCGATAAAATTCCCGATACCATCGGTCATTATAAAATTCTTGGACGCTTGGGCAGAGGCGGTATGGGAGATATTTACAAAGCGATCCAAAACCCTCTTAACCGGATTGTGGCGTTAAAGGTGTTGCCTCCCAATTTTGTGAGGGATGAGGAATTCGCTAAGAGGTTCGAAATAGAGGCGAGGGCAGTCTCTCTGCTACAGCACCAGAATATCGTCAGCATCTACGAATATGGGGAAGAGGATGGCTATCGGTACTTCGCCATGCAATTTGTCGACGGTGTGGATCTTTCTCAATTCATCAATGATCATCGGGAAGTGTCAATAAGCGCGGTCATCGATTTTTCGCGGCAGATCTGTCGTGGGCTGCGATATGCACATAGTCATAATGTCATCCACCGGGATATAAAGCCGCAGAACATCCTTATCGATCAAAATAACGTTGCAAAGTTAAGCGATTTCGGGATAGCCAAGATTTTTTCCGGTGCGAATATCACCATGGCAGGTTTTACGCTGGGGACGCCGGAGTACATGTCGCCCGAACAGGCGCTTGGAAAGAAAACCGATCACCAGACCGATATTTACTCTCTCGGCATCGTCATGTATGAAATGCTGACCAAACAACATCCGTTTACCGGCAGCAACGCCATGGCGGTTGTTTACAAGCAGGTGCATGATCACCCCATTCTTCCTTCGCAGAAACGGCGTGATACGCCCAAGCGACTCGAACTGATTGTGCTGAAAGCGCTGAAGAAGGAGCGCAAAGATCGTTACCAGTCGATTGAGGAGATGCTGAGCCACCTCGACTCGGTCGATCCTGACGATCGCGCCGCGAACATAACGCATATCGGGTCGGCGGGAATCGATCCTGAAGTACAGGAGGCGTCCGAACGGCGTATCGTTGATCGCCGGCAAAGTTCAACGTACCTGCCTGTCACCGGTCGGGGGTGGCTGGAGCTGCTGAAAAGTCAATGGCTGTCACTCATTCTTATCGGCATTCTTGGTGCGGCGTTTCTTGTGCATCTTTTTATATATCACTGGCGTTAAAGAGTTCCCATGCTTCTTTCCAGCCACCCTTCAAACCAGTCGTCGGCGAGGTCCCCTGATCCTTCTTCTGGTGCGGGTAGAACCGGCGTCAACCCTCACAGTACCCGGGCCAAGGGTGCTTCCGCCGAGGATGATGCCGTCGAATACCTTGAAAAAAAAGGGTATGCGATTCTGTCGCGGAACTTTCAGATTCATATCGGTGAAATCGACTGTATTGCCCGGGATAAAGACAATACGCTCGTATTCGTTGAGGTAAAATCAACTTATTCCGCTTCTTTCGGCCATCCGTTTTTCTGGGTCGATCGCGGCAAACAGCGGACTCTGGCACGTGTTGCACAGTTTTACATGACCCAAAACCATATTCATGACTGCTCCTGTCGATTTGATGTGATTGCCATTGTAAATGGAAAAATTGAACACCTCCGTAATGCCTTTTTAGTTTGATGCGGTTGTCTGGAGCACGTGTTCCAAATCGGGTGTCGCCGAAATATTTAAATTTTGCTTCGAAAATTTTCCTACATCGCTCCATCCGTAATGAAATGTTTTGCAAGAAGTATGATCACCAGCGCACCGAGTGCCAAGCGATAGTACCCGAATAGCCGGAAATCGTTCTTTCGTATATAGTTCATAAACCCGGCAATGACGGCCCAGGCGACGAAAAAGGAAATAATAAAGCCCACCGCCGTCAGCTCGACCTGATGGACCGTTATAGAGGCGTAGTGTTTCCAGAGTGAATAGACGGTGGCTGCCGCCATGGTGGGAATGGCGAGAAAAAACGAGAATTCCGCTGCGGCGATTCGCGAAGCGCCAAGAAGCATTGCGCCGATGATAGTGGCGGCCGAGCGGGAGGTACCTGGGACCATGGCAAGGCACTGGCAGAAACCTATTGCCAATGCGGTGCCATATGAGAGGCTCTTGACGTCAGTGAACCGTGCAGTCCTTTTGCGGCTTTCCACGAGAATGATGATAATTCCGCCGACGATGAGCGCTCCTGCCACTATTTTGGGATTAAAAAGTTTTTCTTCAATTAAATGACCGAACTTTGCACCGATAATGATCGCCGGAATAATGCCGACGATCACTTTTTTCCAGGTTAAAAGTGTCGTCGACCGCTCCTGGCCGGTTTTCCCCTTGCCGAACGGCCACAATCGATTCCAGAAATAAACGACCACGGCGAGAATAGCCCCGAGCTGAATGACAATGTCGAACATTTTGGCAAAGGATGCATCGGTGAAATTGATAAATTGGTTGACGATAATCAAATGCCCTGTGCTCGAAATGGGCAGAAATTCGGTGATGCCTTCAACGATGCCGAGAATCGTGGCATTAATGAAGTCCATGTGGTTCCTCTTTCAGAATGAGTAAGGGGGAAGAATTCACGAAAAACAAAGGATTAAAATACATAATTGAAGAGAAGGGAAGGCAAGCTTACAAATGCGGTAAGTATATTTTAAACGTAAGATCCATAAAGGCTGTTGCCATTTATACGGCAAAACGGATGACATACCGATAACAACAAGAACGATCACATGATGTACAATGGTGCGAACAACATAACTCTTATCGGGATGCCTGGGTCGGGTAAGAGTACCATCGGCGTACTTCTGGCCAAATGCCTGTCTTTGGATTTCATCGATACCGATCTGCTGATTCAAAAACGACATGGCAGGGTATTGCAGGAGATCGTCGATAAGCTTGGCTATCTGAAGTTGCGGGAGTTTGAAGAGGAAACGATTCTGTCGCTGTGTGTTTCAGACACGGTCATCGCAACCGGCGGCAGCGCCGTCTACAGCGAAAAAACGATGCATCATTTACAGAAAAACAGCATGATCATTTTTCTGCGTGTCGAAAAAGAAACCCTGTTGCGGAGAATCGACAATTTCGAAACCCGCGGTCTCGCCAAGGCAGCAAGTCAGAGTTTCGATGAGCTGTTTTTTGAGAGAACACTGCTCTATGAAGAATATGGGGAACTGGTCATCGACTGCGACAAAAAGGGGCAGGAAGAAATTTTGCGAGAGATAATTGTCGCGTTGCACGACGCACCGACACTTCGTTTACCATAGTTCTGAAACATTTCTTATCTCGCCTGCTGCGGCAAATCGGCAATTATGCGGGGACTATCGGAGGTAATGCGTGACGGATTGTTGGAAAACGGGAATCGCCTTCATTACGGATCCCTGTGTCGAGGCAGCAATAGCAGCGCGGCTCGATCCGCAGGTAAAATTACTATTCGAAGAAAGCGCGGAAGAAACCGTTGAGGAACTCTTGCTTTCCCGAATCGATTCGACACCCGGCGATCTGCGGTTATTTGTTCCCATTTTCCGCCATTTCATCAAGAACGATAAAAAAGACACTGTCCAGACTTACTATGAACTCCTGATTGAAGCCTATCGTACGAGGAACATGGAAACGGAAGAGATAGCATTGCTCCGTGCCCTTCTCACGATCTGGCCCGATGCCATTGATCCTCGCAAGACTCTTTTAGAACATATACGCCGCCTCTATGGCGACACGCCGAATTTCAAACGCCTTGCCGTACATTGCCGCATTTTCGAATCGAGTGAACCACAAGCCGCGTTCAGGCGGTTTGAAAACTTGCTCCGGTATGATGAGGGACGTGGCGTTTATCTTGCAACCAGAGGAGTCGGAAGAGTACGCGAAATCAATCTCACGCTCGATACTATCAGAGTATTCTTCCCATTGACCGGAGGACTACTCTCCTTCAAACCCGATGAAGCGGCGCGAATGCTTGAACCGCTGCCACCCGGCCATTTCCTGATTGAAACGCTCGATGCACAAGCGGAATTACAGGCACTTGCCAAATCGGATGGCCCCGAGCTGCTTCGACGCCTGTTCGCTGCAGTGGAGCGTCCGCTGCTTCTCTTCGAGCTGCGCGAAATGCTGGCTGCCGTTGTTGAACCTTCCCAGTGGAGTGCGTGGTGGACCGCTGTTCGCAAAGATCGGCGGCTGACCGTCACTAAAAGTAACCTTTGTACCTGGAGCGACTCGGCCGACGTTGCCGATATGACGCTTCTCGGTCAGTTTATGGCTGCAACTACCCGCGAGCGGCTCAACCTGGCATACAAGTTCGCCAAACGTTCGGCTAAGCTCGCATCGGCCATGGCCGAAGAACTCTGGAAAGATGCACAGAGGGAGTTGACCCGCAACGGGGCGCTCGCGTTCGAACTTTTCCTTGCTCTTGAAAAGCTTCCTGATTCCGGAACTGGTGTTGGGCGGGCGGCTGCCATTTCTATGCTTATAAAGCAACCGGATGCTCTGGATTTCGTACGCCGCCTCTCCGATCGTATCATGCGCAAACGCGCGCTATCGCTCATCCGGGAACATCGCGAAGACTGGCATACTTTGTTTTCCGAATTTATCCGCAACGAATCCGACGCACAGTCGATCACCCTCCTCTATGAGTCGCTACGTGAATACGATCCTGTCTTCACCAATGATCTGGTTGGTGACACGATGTCTTCGCCGGCGAACGCGCCGGATTTCTTCATCTGGCTTTGCCGTGAGCTCGTCTCGCGATCCGAGCTCAGCGGTTTTGCAAACATGAATTTTTTGGTGCTCGTTCTGCGACTTTTGCAGAACAACACGATCAAGGAACAGAATGCAAGCTTACGCAAACTGTTCGACGAAAATGGTACGTTTCATCACCTCGCGCGCCAGCTCAATGCCGATCAGGCAAAACAACTTATCGGTCTCCTCGACCGCGATTCAAGCCTCGAAGATTATCGTCGGGAAAAGATGCTTAATGACATCCGCGCATGGTATCCGCAGACGCATGAGATCAAAGACAAGACTTTCTTTGTTTCCGCCTCCGCGCTCGCCGTCCGGCAGGCGGAGTTCACTCGAATAACAACAATTGACATACCACACAATACGGAAGAAATCATGAAGGCACGGGCGCACGGTGACCTTCGGGAGAATTTTGAATACCATGCCGCGCGCGCACGGCAAGAACTACTTTCCTCACGCGCCAAGACGCTCCATGAGGAACTGCAGTTCGCGCGGCCTATTGAATTCGGGCGTATCGATCCCGCCGTGATCTGCATCGGAACTGCTGTACGGCTCGTACCGGAGGAGGGCGGGGAAGAAGTGAAGGTCACGATCCTCGGGCCTTGGGATTCCGATCCTACAAAGCATATACTTTCGTACTTAGCGCCGGCTGTGGCAGGACTTCTCGGGAAGAAAAAGGGAGATATCGCGACGTTTGATGAGAAGTCCTATGTAATTGAAGAAATCCTAGTCACGACAAGCCTATAGAGGATACACTATCAATATGCATGGGCATCGGTACTTTCAACGGGAGGAGGAAGCGGCTATCGTTTTAATAAAAAATTTCGCATTCCACCTCATGATTTAGATGCACCTATTCCATTGAAACTACCGATGCGGCAAAATTATTTCACGATGCCCAGCAGCTCTACTTCGAAAATGAGCACTGCACCTGGACCGATATCAGGCCCTGCTCCGCGATCTCCATAGCCGAGATTTGCTGGAACGAAGAGTTTAAACTTTGATCCAACCGGCATGAGCTGCAGCGCCTCGGTCCAACCCGGAATAACGCCATTAACTGGAAACTCAACGGGCTGGCCGCGCTTGATCGAACTATCGAAAATTTTCCCATCGATCAGCGTTCCTTCATAATTTACCTTAACTTTGTCGGTAGCCTTAGGTTTTGGTCCCGTACCCTGCTTCTCAATTATATACTGGAGGCCGCTCGCTGTGGTAATGACGCCAGGCTTCGTCTTGTTCGCTGCAAGGAACGTTTCGCCTTCCTGTGTGTTCTTCTCTGAGGACGCCTTCATGCCGGCCATTTGGTGCTCGCGTAATTGCATCGTGAAAACCTGGCGGATGGAGTCCATGGTGGACTTCGGGAGAAGCATCGGGCGTTCCTTCATGACATCGCCGAGACCCTGAACAAGGGCTTCAAAATCGATTTCGGTATTCAGGCTTTTGAGGTTATGGGCGATATCGACCCCAATCATATAACTCTTTTGTTCGGCAAACGTTTTTAGTGAGGGTTTGCCTTGCACTCCATCCTTCGTTCCACATGCAAACTGTGCGGCGCAACAGACCGCCAGGGCAATGATGACTGCTGTTTTTTTCACGAAACTCTCCTTCTGTTAATGGTGGACGTTTCCGATGGGTGTTTTGTTTAGAAAACAGGAAAAACAATATGAAAATATATACTCGTGAACAAAATTGCTATAAAAATATGCAAATCACTATTATTGGGGTTGGACATTGCAGAGGCGGCCTCCGGATAAATTCTCTTGGTTACTATGCAAACATCGGGAAAATCCCGCTTAATTAGTTGGGGCTCATCATAATTTCGCTGTTTGGCTTTGCTCGTGTGGGTATCGAAATATATTTTAAATCTTTATCCTCCAAAAGGCCAAGCACAAGATATTGCTGAAGATACCCCCAAACTATTCGGATTTTTTATCCATATTTATCAAATAAGAGGAGATTTTCTTATTTCTATGGAACCAAACGGAGATATCGCTCTTATCGGTCTGGCAGTCATGGGACAGAATATCATTCTGAATATGAATGACAATGGATATACGGTGGTTGCCTACAACCGCACGGTGTCCAAAGTCGATGATTTTTTAAAACAAGCGGCAAAAGGCACCAAAGTCATCGGGGCCCATTCGGTGGAAGAAATGGTAGCTTTTTTAAAGAAGCCTCGGAAAATAATGCTCATGGTCAAGGCGGGCAGAGCTGTTGACGATATGATAGAAATGCTGTTGCCGCACCTGTTGCGGGGTGACTGCATTATCGACGGCGGCAATTCCCATTTCTCCGATACCATTCGGCGTACGAAGTACGTCGAGGGGCAGGGCTTGCTCTACATCGGCACCGGAGTTTCTGGCGGTGAAGAAGGTGCACGGCACGGGCCTTCGATAATGCCGGGTGGTAGCTGCGAGGCATGGTCTCTTGTCAAAGATATATTCAAGGCGATCTCAGCCAAAACGCCCGATGGTACGGCCTGCTGCGAATGGGTCGGCGACAATGGCGCGGGGCATTACGTCAAGATGGCGCACAACGGCGTTGAATACGGGGATATGCAGCTCATTTGTGAGGCTTACCAGCTCATGAAATACGGTCTCGGTCTTGGCGCGGACGAACTGCACCGGATTTTCGCGCAATGGAATCAAACTGAACTGGACAGCTATCTTATCGAAATCACGAGAAACATCTTGGCCTACAAAGACACCGACGGTCTGCCGCTTGTTGATAAGATTCTGGATACGGCCGGACAGAAGGGAACCGGCAAATGGATGAGCATCAGCTCATTCGATCTCGGCATTCCGGTAACCCTTATTGCAGAGTCGGTATATGCACGTTGTTTATCTGCCATAAAGGATGAGCGAGTGATTGCCGCGAAAAAACTGTCGGGCCCGACGTTGAAATTTTCCGGCGATGCCGCCGCGTTTGTCGAAGACATCCGGAAGGCCTTGCTCGCCTCAAAAATCGTTTCATATGCACAGAGCTACATGCTTATGCGTGCAGCGGCAAAAGAGTATGGCTGGACGCTTAACTACGGTAATATCGCCCTGCTTTGGCGTAGCGGCTGTATTATCCGCAGTGTATTCCTCGAAAAAATCAAGGCAGCGTACGAAAAGAACCCAAACCTGAGCAACCTGTTTCTTGATGATTACTTTGCCAATCTACTCGGCAGTTGCCAGAATGCATGGCGCCGTGTAGTGGCTCAAGCGGTAATGCTCGGGATCCCGGTGCCCGCTTTTTCAACGGCGCTGACATTTTATGACGGGTATCGAAGCGAACGGCTTCCGGCAAACCTTTTGCAAGCGCAGCGGGATTATTTTGGCGCACATACTTATGAGCGTCTTGATCAGCCGCGGGGTAGGTTTTTTCATACTAATTGGACCGGTCGTGGAGGCAATGTCGCATCGAGTACCTATACGGCCTAACTGAATTATCGGAATTCGGCGGTTCTCAGCTTGATTCCCATTTAAATGCTTCCATTGCTAAACCGGAAACTATAAATAATGGAAGGAGCATTGACATGGACGTACCTTTATTAGACGATCTGAAGGGGAAATGCTGCGTCATTACCGGCGGAGCGGGAGTAATCGGCTGTTCCCTGGTTGATTGTCTTGCGCAAGCCGAGGTAAAAGTCGCCATTCTCGACCTCAACGCCGAACGTGCGGTCAAACAAGCGAGGGAGATTTCCTTGTCGAAGGGCGCTACGGTCGTCGGATTTTGCGCCAATGTTCTTGAAAAACAATCATTGATTGATGCAAAAAGAGAGGTCAATGCACAGCTGGGAAGCATTGACATTCTTATCAACGCTGCCGGGGGAAACAGTCCCAAAGCGACCACTGCCGTGGAAACGGTCGAAGACAAAGACCTCGACCATCTCGAAGGAACTTTTTTCGGGCTCGAAATGGAGGCGTTCCGTAAAGTGTTCGACCTCAATTTCATCGGGACCCTTCTGCCCTCCATGGTTTTTGCCCGCGATATGATCGAACGCAAACAAGGCGTCATTCTCAATATTTCCTCCATGAATTCGTATCGCCCGCTCACACGGATCCCGGCTTATTCTGCTGCCAAAGCATCGATCAATAACTTCACTGCCTGGCTTGCGGTGCATCTTGCGCGGCAGAATATTCGGGTCAACGCCATAGCGCCGGGCTTTTTCCTGACCGACCAGAACCGCTTTCTCATGTACGATCAGGCGACCGGCGATTTAAGCGCGCGAGGCAATAAAATTCTTACCGGCACGCCCATGAAACGATTCGGCACGCCAGACGAACTACAGGGTGCCTTACTCTACCTGATTTCGGACATGTCAAAGTTTGTAACCGGCATCGTGCTGCCGGTGGACGGCGGATTCAGCGCCTATTCCGGTGTATAATGGAAATTCCGCGAACGTAATCCGGGACAATGCATGTCCCGTTCTGCCTGAAGAGGGCGATGTCGGCTCTTAACAATATGAGGAGGTTTATCGAGATTATGAAGTATGGTCTGAGTATTCCTAAAAAAGGCGCGCTCGATTTTGTATCACTGGGTGCATTAGTTCATCGTCTCGATCCGGGGGTCATCCCTTTTCGTAAGGCAACGGAGTGCGCTATACATGTCAGTGGAGGAGAATTCAACTGCGCAGCGAACTTAGCAGACTGCTTTCGGATGCAGACCGGCATCGTCAGCGCAATGGTCGATTATCCCATCGGCGACCTTGTCGCCGAGCGGGTAAGGGCAATGGGAGTACGGCCGTTTTATAAGATGTTCAAGCATAACGGCGTCAATGGGCCCAATATGGCGACTGTTTACAGTGACTGTGGTCAGGGTGTCCGCGCGCCGGTCGTTTTTTATAACCGCTCCAACGAAGCGGCGGCGCAACTCAAACCAGGTGATTTTGACTGGGAAACCATATTTTCTGGGGGCGTGCGATGGTTTCACAGTGGAGGTATTTTCGCCGCACTGTCGGAAACTACGGGTCAACTGATTATCGAAGGTATGAAAGCGGCAAAGGAAGCGGGAGCAATCGTTTCCTTCGATCTGAACTATCGCGAAAAGCTCTGGAATATCTGGGGTGGTCACAAACGCGCACTTTCAGTCATCGCCGGGATCGCTAAGTACGCGGACGTTCTGGTAGGCATGGGTACTGAGGAGGGCTTGCAAAAAGGACTATCCACACCAAGCCCCGAGGACGATAAAAAGTCGAAGCTGGACCCATCCGTATTTTCTGCCATGATCGACAGCGTCGTAAATAAATATCCCAATGTCAAAATAGTCGCCACGACGCTGCGGGACGTGCATTCCACCAACCATCACAGCTGGGGAGCGGTCGCATGGGTGGACGGTAAAACGTATGTGTCGCCGACCTGCGAGTTGACGATTCTCGACCGGGTCGGCGGAGGCGATGGATTTGCATCGGGTTTTTTTTACGGGCTGCTCACGGGCGACAATCCGGCGGATGCGCTCAAACTCGGTTGGGCTCACGGAGCGTTGCTTACCACCTTCCCCGGCGATACTACCATGGCAACCGTTGAACAAGTGCGCGAATTTGCCAAAGGCGGGTCTGCGCGGATCCAGCGGTAGTTGCGCCTGATTCACCAATAAAAAGGCACGGCAATCATGATCTTCTGGGAAAACAGTGCAGAAAAAGGGTTTTTATCCGACGACCTCATGCGGCAGGGCATATATGCGGCGCTTGACAAATTTAGCGCCAGGAAAAAGATCCTCATCGTCCCGCCCGATATCACCAGACTCCATTCCGGCGCCGGCGCGCTCACGCGATATGCCTACGAACATGATCCGGCCGCGGTGCGTGCGATTCTACCGGCGCTTGGCACCCATGCTCCCATGACCGGGCAGGAGATCTCTCTGATGTTCGGGGATCTCCCAAAAACACTTTTTCATGCGCACGCGTGGCGATCCGACTGTGTAACCCTCGGGGAAATTCCAGCCGATTTTGTCGAGCATGTCTCGGGAGGCTCGGTCGCCTACTCCATCCCCGTGGCAGTAAACAGGCGTATTGTGTCGCCTGACTATGACTGTATTTTCTCCATCGGCCAAGTTGTGCCGCACGAAGTGGCCGGTTTTGCCGGCCAGAGCAAGAATCTTTTCGTGGGGCTTGGGGGCGCTGAAAATATCAATAAAAGTCATTTCCTCGGCGCGACATATGGTATGGAACGGATCATGGGTCGTGTGGCGACGCCGGTCCGGGCTGTGTTCGATTATGTCACCGATAATTTTCTACGAGATATTCCTGTTATCTATGCCTTGACGGTGATGGATCGGGACAGCGGCGAAGTCATGCGACCGCGCGGTCTTTTTATCGGAAACGACCGGGCGTGTTTTGACCTAGCGGCGGCGTTATCGTGTCGCGTCAATATTTCGCTGCTCGAAAAACCGCTACGCCGGACCGTGGTGTACCTGGATCCGGTGGAATATCGAAGTTTTTGGCTGGGCAATAAAAGCATATATCGCACGCGCATGGCCATGGCCGACAATGGCAGACTCATTGTCTTGGCGCCCGGTGTGGACAAATTCGGTGAAGACGGCGAGATCGACCGCCTCATCAGAGCATTCGGCTATCATGGCACTCCGGCGACACTTGCAAAAATAAACAAAAGTAAATCTCTCAGAAATAACCTTGGCGCTGCCGCTCATCTGATCCACGGTTCTTCCGAAGGCCGCTTCGGTATTACCTACTGCCCCGGCGGAATTGCCAGGGAAGAGGTTGAAAAAGCGGGATTCGATTATGCGCCGGTCGATACGATGCTTAAGCGTTACAACCCGGAAAAACTTTCCGCAGGGTATAACGTTCTTCCCGACGGTGAAGAACTGTTCTTTATTTCTAATCCGGCGATAGGCCTCTGGGCGTGGAAGGGCTGCTTTTAACTAAAGATACTCTCTAAAGATTCCATTTATGGTTCGACAATGGCTCAAGACGAACAGAGTCTTCTTCAAATTCGGGGCATTACCATTAAACCGTGGAAGACCGATTTTCGGTGAAGTGTGCATACCTTTTTTTGTCGATTAAAAGCCGAAATAGTTTTTTGCATTATTGCAGCAGATATTTCGCACCATCGGTCCGATAAGTTCTTCATCATCCGGGCAATCGCCGTTCTCCATATCGGCGCCGACTAAATTACACAGGATTCTCCTGAAATACTCGTGACGCGGAAAGGAGAGAAACGAGCGTGAATCCGTAGCCATTCCCACGAATCGGGCAAGGAGTCCGAGTCCGGAGAGTGCCGCGACATGGCGGGTTATCCCATCTTTCTGATCAAGAAACCACCAGGCGGGGCCGAACTGCACCTTGCCGGGAAACGATCCGTCCTGGAACGCCCCAGTCATGCAGACGATGAGTTCATTATCGCCGGGATTACCGTTAAATAAGACCGTGCGGGTAAGCTGGCCACTTTTGTCAAGTGCATCAAGGAGTAGGGCAAGCGGCCATGCCGATGTTCCGTCCCCGATGCAATCTACGCCGGAATCCGGACCGAGCGCAGTAAAGATGTGGCTGCGGACGTTGCGGATTATACCGAAATGAAACTGCTGCACCCAACCGCGGCGATGATTCATTCGGCAAAGCTCAAGAAGGAGCCCCGCTTTGAAGATGTCGGCATCCGGCGAGGTCGGTGCACCACCTGCTCGCGCTTTCAAAAATATACGGCTGGACTCTGCGGCGGTTGGCAGTTTGGATGGCACCCGTTCAAAAGCATGATCAGAGCAGCGGCAGCCGTGTTCGTGAAAATATGCGTGCCTTTTATCGATTGCTGCAAGGAGAGCGTCAAAGGAGGCAATCTCCGTGGCTGATACTTCCGCCAGTTTGTCGATATAGTGATTCCACGCGGTGAGGTTATCAATCGACATCGCATTGTCCGGCCTGAATGTCGGACGCATCGAAAGTTCCGTTTTCTGCTCCCGGAGGCGTTCATGCGCCGACAGGTCATCGATAGGATCATCGGTTGTGCACACGATCTTTACCTTCATCTTTCTCAGAAGGTTTTGTACGGAAAAAGCCGTTTCGCCGATCCGCTCGTTGCAGGTGGCATATATCGAGGAAGCACTCTCCGGTGTAAGAAGATCGGTGATGCCGAAATACCGCCGGAGTTCCAGATGCGCCCAGTCGAAAAGTGGGTTCCGCATGAGCAGTGGCATGGAGCGCGCCCATGCGGCGAATTTTTCTTCATCGCCGGCGTTGCCGGTGATAAACCGTTCATCAATTCCGTTCGCCCTCATTGCGCGCCATTTGTAATGATCACCGGAAAGCCAGATGCGGCTGATATTTTTGAAATGCGCATCGGCGGCGATATCGGCGGGGGAAAGATGGCAATGGTAATCGTAAATCGGCGCGGTTTCGGCATATTCGTGAAATAACTTCCGGGCAGCAGTGGTATGGAGAAGAAAATCATCGGAAAGATAGGTCATAAGGTATCCTCACATTAAAACATGGATTCGCGGAAGAGCATGATTGCACAAACCGACGAACCATCTGGGTTGGCAAGTGATAGAAATATTTTTCCATTCATGATAGACGCATCGAATCGTAAATTGAAAATTTGCCGGTCTCGATGGGAATAAGCATCTCACAAACTATCAGTGCACTATTGCCACTCGGTTGTTCCACATCCGGGCGGCTCCTTTTATCTCCACTGCGTAAATTCCTGGTGTAAAGTCGCGACCGGGCAGCACAAAGGTGCTGCATTGTTTCACATTGTACGATCCAAGCGTTCTGCCGCGCATATCACGGATGATAATCATGTAGTCGTCAACTTGTGGAAAACTGAAGACAATCTTTCCGCCAATAGAAGACTTGACCGTGAATGTTGCCGTTTTCCTTTCTGTCGGGATAGTGTGCACACCGGTGGTTGCAATAGAGCTAATTTTCAGGGTAATTCCTCCTAGCAAACCTCTGCTAAGCGTGCTGATATCTTGATTGTACCAACGGCTCGCCACGCGCACGAGCAGGCTGTTGCTTCCGGTCTTGAGCAGGCCGGTCGCATAGACGCGATAAGGCGTCTTCCACGTATACCCGGCAATCGTACCGTTGATCGTTACCTGGGCATTATCGGCAAGGGCGCCCAGGTCGAGCACGACATCTTTTGTCGAATCGGGTTTCGTAGAAAGATTGAAGGTGATGGAATATGCTCCGAGGCCGACGAAGCCCGCCGACAAACCGTTGACGTTGCTCCAGGGTATGAGGTTGGTCATGTTAACACTCGCGATAGTATCCCAGACAGTATCGGTAAACACAACTTTCCATGTTCCATAGATCGAATCGATCGTCGTATAGTACAGGGAGTCAAAATTCGGGGAGACCGCCGGTTCATCGCGGCGGACCATAATCAAGTATGAATCGTCGCGATTCCCTGAAAAGAAAACATTGGTATAACCGCCGCTCGCGGTGAACTTCAGCGGAGTTATCCTTCCGGTAGCGGCATCCCAAAGCTCGGGTTTGCCGAGCGCTCCGAGCTGCCAGATGCCGGAGGCAGCAGTGTCGTTGTTGATAAAGAAGAGATCATAGTCAGTGCCGCGGCGCTGCTGGAACGGGTAATTCCCCGCTACCTTTCCCCAGGCCGAGGGTCCGATCACCTGCGGTTTAACTCCCAGCCAAGTCAGCGCATTTTCCGGTGTGTCATATTGCGTGCTCCAAACTTTTCCTGACCCGACCGTAAAGGGACCGACGCCGGTAATAACATCGTACATATCGGCTTTGAGCGCCGTCATTTCGCTATCGACCGCTGTATAGCTGCCACCGTAATAGTAAGGAGTCGTACCCGTCACCATCCCGTTATAAAACAATACATTCGCACCGGCGCGAATCATGGTGTCGAGTTTCCGCATGGTTTCGACAAAGCGTATCGTATCCTTGATAACCAACAGTGTATAGCCAACCGTCGGGGTATTGATCGTGCCTCCAATCACATTGAACGTATTCTGAAGTAAGCCAGCCTCGCTGCAGGGATCCTCCGTTACCTCGCCGCCGAAAAACCCGATTGAAGTATCGGGCCCGAGCGACAGCACCGGCACTATCGGAGTTCCCTGCTGCAAGAGATACTGATTATTGGCGATATAATTGGAAAAACCGCGCCAAATGGGAAAAAATGGGTGCCAGTGATTGAATTTGCTGGACGAGCGGAAATTCTCGAACCATGCCTTGTTCGATGGCGCATAAGTGTATCCATGCAGTACACAATAGTTGCAACCAACGCCAAAAATATTATTCAGGGTTCGGTTCATGAGATCCATCGTAGGATTATTGGTATCGCTGGCGCCGTTGAGGTCGGTAAAAGTCTCGCATGCGACAATAGATCGACCGTAGAGGTCCGCACCGGCCCGTGACCGCTGACCGTAATAAATCCGTCCGATGGAGCTCGCACTGGTCATGCCGTCGGTCGTGCCTCCATAGCTCTCCATTTCCGGTATATCGCTGTTGCCGTAGTTGTCGGCCCAATAGTACCAGTCATGCCCTTCGCCCCGGAATTGGAGCCCATTCTGATTCGCCCAGTGCTTGGCCCCACCGAACCCGTATTGCGCGAAACACATGCCGCGTACGGCATTGTATTCGGCAATGATTTTTTGCCCGGCCGCGCTCGTGGCATCATAGTACTGAACCGGCAGGTATTGGAGGTAGTTCCAATTTCGCAGTGTCTGGAACTCCGTACCGAAATTCGGGCCAATTCCGTCCGTATAGGCTTCGAGATTATCGCAGAAGATACCCTTAAAGGTTGTCCCGATAAGCGAACCATATCCAGCGTTTTTCAAGCTGGTAATCACTGGTTGAATTAGCCAGTTGAGCTGCGCAGAAATCGAGCCCGAGTCCTCGAATCCCACTGCCGGTCCGTTGTTAGGCGGTTCCGGACCGCTGGTTGTGCTTCCATACTGTGTTGGATCAAGCCAGAAGCCGGTGAGCACCCAGGTACCGGCTGGTATGCTAACGGTGATATTGCCGTTGGTGACATTTGTCGTCAGAACGCTTGCTGTGTCGATAAGCGGCAAGATAGTATTCGTCGTTGTTGAATTCCTGGCAAGCGTCACCTGCCACAGCATGCCGTTAGCATCGAGCCCCGCCGGTTTCGGAACCGACCCAGAAAAGGTCTGCGGGCCTGTGAGAACGGTGCTCGCATAGGAAACATTGTCAGCGCCGGCCCTTGCGTAGGGGGCGTTGCCGTTGTAACACCAAGGCCAGGCGGTTGCCGGTGTCAATGTTACTTTCATACCGAGGGAGTCTGCTACCTCGATGAGGTTAACGAGGTTTGCCACGTATTGCGTGGTGCCAAGTTCAACGGTTGCCGCACCGCCCACTGCCGAATAAACGCCGATTTCCTCCACCTCCATGATTCCATTATTCTTCATCTCCGAGAGCTCCCAGGCAAGTTCCGCTCTGGTAACCGCACTACCCCACCACCAATAGCGAGTACCCATGCGATATTGACTTGCAGGATTTCCGAAATTGTCTTGCAGCGATGCAGCAGTCTGTGCTGGAACTTCATGCATACCAATCATAACCCCAAAGGCAATGATTACGCTCAGAATCGTAAGTTTTTTTTTCATAACCCACGCTTATTCCATCCAATAAGATGACACCTTACATCAAATGGACAAACCGTTGCAGCATATGGTTAGTCAGGTTCCATGCTTCTACTCAAGCGGCCTTAATTGAAATATCATTCAGCAGATCCTGGTACGATGAAAATTCGGCGATTTTTTCCGTTGCGATTCTAATTCGGTCCAGCTTAACCAATCCCGTCGATTTAGCTAGGAACAGGATATACGCTACAGTTTGCTGTGCGTAAAACATTCGCGCTTGATTGGAAATCCGGTAAAAGCGGCTTCGCTGACGGTAACCGTCGGTGGAATGGTCGCCAAGACAATCGATATTACCCGAAGCGGCGAGAATAAAAAGAAAATTGTATTCGAACCAGAAAACGTGATCCGGCGAGGGCGTCAGAGCATCGAGCCGTCGTCGCAGATTTTCAGGGGAATCGAAAACTTTGTCGGGCAAGATACCCTCTTTTTTAAAGGTCGAGGTGATAAAATCGCGGGCAAAAGCTTTCTGGGAGGAATTATCTGTAAAGGCGCCGATTATTGCGAGTTTTTTTGTAAACTCGTACCAGTCGTGCCAGAGTACTTGGTCGCTTTTGTCCGTGGAACGCGACAGGGCAACCCCCATCTCGTAGGTATACCGGCCGGAGGTTTTAATTTCAAATGCACCGCTGGTAATACGCCCGATGGTGCCGTAGTTTTCGGCTGATTTTCCCGATCCCGAATGGAACCCGATAGAGAGGCCGAACCGTTCAGCAACGCGGTAGAGCGCTTCAATTTTACCTGCCAGAGCGGCATTATCTGTATAGGGAATATTTTTCTGAAATCCGATATTCGGCGCAATAAACTCGAATCGCATTCCCATAACCTCCGCCAGAGCCAGACATACCGCGAGAGTTTGCGGGGAGGTTTCTCCCGGCAGCTCATCGATGGATAGCTCCTTGAAAAACTTCCTTCCTTCCTTGGTTGTAAAGTACTTTCTACGAATCGCACTATATCGTTCATCACGGGCTTTCGTTTTTTTCAAGGCGGGCAGGAGATAAGTCATTATCCGCATGATCTCCTGTTCCGGAAAGGTAAAATGAAGGCTGTCCAATTTCCGGACAAGGGCGGAAAAGAGCACAGGATCAACGTTTTCCTTAAATTTTCTCTCCAGCTCACCCGCATCATGAATATAATCTTGACCTGTCAGCTCTGGACTCATGTCGTAGGTGATATAGGATGCAAAGATGCTCCCTTCCACGAGCTGCTCTTCGATGGCGTCGAATCGGCCGCCGATGGGCTGATGGTCGGCATTGAACCCCCAGGGGATCCGGTGACGGTGAAACCCGTGCTTGAGCATTTCGATAATAGATGCATGCGACATTCCCTGCACCGATTGCCCCTGATGTCCTTCAGGCACCGATCTCCCGATGAATGGAAATGGAACGTCGGCCAGCCGATTATCGATCATGGCATCGACATCGTAAACAAGTTCGCGGGGAATGGAATTCTGATTGGCGGTAAGCGGCAGGCCCAGCTCCTTCATGACCCATGCAACCGCCGGCCAGTGGAGCGTCGTAAACCTGGCGCCGATGCCAAGACTCGATTTTCTCAAGGGATCCGCAGCGCGCGGAAAAATAGTCGACGCAGGGTCATGTTCGAGAACGAGGTTTTTAAGCGTGATGAGGTTCTTCCAGACAAGCGGAATGATCTGCAACGACCTGTCGATTATTTTTGCGCCACTGAACCCGAAGGATGTACCTGAGGTCGTAAAAAGTCCGCAATCTCCGGTTGTTTTCGATTCGATCACGAACAGCGTCGCGTTGCCCAGGTGAAACATGGAGCGAGGCCAGAGCAGGAGTTTTTCAAGCTTTGGGGCGCAAGCTTTAGCTGTTTCCTTATTGACAACGGTTCGTAGAAGGCTTTGCTCGGCAACGGTCTCTGCGATGAGTCTCGCTCTATCGAGGGTCAGATCCGGCGAAATAGCGGGATTGTCCTTGATAAAGAAAGCATTCTGTAGAAGAAAGCCGTTTATATCCATTGGAGCGCAGCTCCCGCTAAAAGGAGAACATTGCACGAACGTTGTAATGCCAGTTGCCATTTGCTTGTAACAGATCATAGGGGGTAGAGGTTCCATCCGCCTCAACCCATCGGAAATGGTCTTTCCCGACCAGCCCCGTGATGGCAAAACCCTTGATAATGGTTTTCTGAGCCCAGATTGACCAGTGGCGCTTATTCTGGTTGGGAAAGTTACTGGGCGGGAGCGGGTATGGACTATCCGGCCCCGCAATGCCATTCTGGTAGGGATAGTCGAAGTACTCCCCTTCAAGGGAAAGCACATCGAGCACATTTAAGGTGGGGAAATTGAATCCCAACATGATCGGCATTCGTTGCCAGACGGAATCGTAATAAGTCCCGTAGTTTTTTACTCCGAGAATGGCGGCTTCGCTATAAATTTTCAAATCCTGCCGCCCGAATACGCCCGAAAATCCTTCCGACAGCAGCGATTTCGGATCAAACGCGCACCTCGCCATCAGTTTGACCCCCTGCATGGTATAGGGAGCGTCGCCAGGCGAGTTCGTCAGGGAGGGATCAACCGGAATAAGCCGATTGCAGGAAACGCCTACGCCGCAATCTAACATGGATCCCAGCTTGTACCCGGCGAGAAAGGAGAGAGAAAGGTCGCCCTCGGGCTGGAATATTTGTTCGCTGGTCAACAACATATCCAGGCGAATTCGGTTGAGAATCCAGCCTGATACCCGGAGCCCCAACAGGCGAGCCTGGCAGTTATCGAAATCACTAATGATGTACGTCGGATAAGTACCGGTGCGGGTGGAAAAGAGGTATTCGCCCAGGTTGGTTGCCGAGGCGTCATATTTGAAGGGGAAGAAGCCGAGGGCGACCTGCAGGGGGGGAGTCTTGCTTTTGGGATCCTCGCCGAAAGTATAAATACCTTGGGCTTCCTTGACCGCGTCTTCCCCGGTTAAGTCCTGCGAAGGGGCAAGGCCTCCGTAAACTTGTGACGAATTTGCCTGAGGGCTTTGTCTGATTAAAAAAGGGAGCTCCGCGCCGGCAATCACCTCCATCCGCTGGTCGATCATGGCATCGAAACCAAGCCTGATATCAAAGCGTTCGTCCCACGTTTTATCCGGAATTGCAACTGCATTACCACCATCAAACGTTTGTTCGAACTGGCCTAATTGAAAGTAGACAAACCCGTGAGGCGCAATCTGAATTTCCGGGTCAAGAGCAAATGAGGTTCCCCCGCAGAGCGCCGTTGCCATCAGGAGCATTACTATTTTTTTCATTCTTTCAAGCCTCATTATTATGAAAAAAGTTAAAATTCATACATGACTTTTACATCGTAATGCCAGGTGCCAATTCCTCTCATCAAAGCAGCGCCATCGGCACCCGTAGGATTTCCCATGTAATCTATTTGATAGCCTAAATAGTGGTCTTTCCCGATAAGACCCCTGATACTCATGCCTTTCACGACCGTTTTTTTTGCGAAGATCGACCAGTCTAAAGGCTCGTTCTTTACTCCATTCAATGACAAATTCGGTTCGGCACTCCCAGAAATGTTCTGTAAATCATCCGTATAGAGCGGGGGAGGATTAAAGTATTCCAGTTCGAGGGACAGGACATCCAGTACTCTAAAGGCCGGGAAATTGAAGCCTATCATCCGTGGATTCCGCTGCCATACATTATTATAATCGACGCCGTAATCTTTCACGCCAAGAATAGCCGATTCAGCGTAGAGCTTTCCGTCTTCAGGACCGAACAGGGAAGCAATCTCAGACGGAAGAAAGTCTTTCGCATCGATAGACGCCCGGAGCATCAGCTTGACACCTTGCTTTGTATACCGCAGCGTATCTCCGTTTTCCACAATCGGTAGATCGTTATTACCGAAAGCCACATCGGTAGGCACCGTGGTAAGTGCGGGAACTATCGGCAGCAAACGATTGAAAAGGATGCCCCCGCCGACATCCAGTAGTTTGCCTACCTTGTACCCGAGGAGGTATGCCAGGGAAAAGTCGCCATACGGGGGAATCTGGAGGTTCATCTCACTGGTAAGGAGCAGATCTTGCCGAAAGCTGCCTGACAGGGTGCTTGAAATACGCAATCCGAGGACTGTGGACTCGTCGTTATCAAAATCGGTGATGATATATTGCGGGTAGGTTCCGGTCCGCGGGTTCAGGAGGTATTCGCCGAAATTCGTCGCCTCGGGATCGTATTTGAAAGGAAAGTAGCCGAGCGCGATCTGCAGCCAGGGATTCTGACTGGCCGGGTCATCGCCGAAGGTATAGATTCCCTCTCCTTCCTTCGGAACTACTATCGTTTGAACGCTTGTATTACCGCCTTCTTCTCCACCTGCCGTGCTCCACATGTAAACTTGCGCCGCGGCAATAATACTCAAACGATCCAGAACCTTCGCGTTCATCCCAAGCATAAAACCATATCGCTGGTCCAACTCTTTTGCATAATCCTTGTAGCCCACGTCGGCTTTTTCAATCTGACCTTCCTGATAGAAAGCATATCCGGAAAGCTCCACCTTCGTACTCGTATCCGGGGCGGCCGCATAGGCTGCCTGAAAGCACAGAGCAGCCGCCAAAATGCCGAATATTCTTTTTTTCATCTGCCTTTTCTCCTTATGCTGATTATGCTGAATCGTTTTTTACCTTACTGCATAAAAAGGCTCCCGCCGTTTTCGCGAGAGCCTTATTATCCACTGACGGCATGCACTCTAACGCCTCGATTGGGCAATAGAAACCCTTTATGGCAGCGCTATTTTTGCGCGTCCGAGAGTAAGCCCATTCACCTTTACACTGCCGAAATACATCCCGTGGCCGAGACGCCCGGCCGGGACCGCAACGGTAGTGGGCTGGTTGAAGGCGGGCAGTGAAACATTCCACACGCACTTGCCGGCTACATTAAAGAGCGAAACATCGAGGCGTTGTTTTGCCTCTATGCCCGAGGCCGCCGGTATGAGCAGGGAGATGCGGTCGCCCGCCGACCGGATTTCAAGACTTCCATGCAGGAAAGCGGGTGTATAGTACGGCCGCGTTCCCGTGACCCCACCATTGACGACCAGATCCGCCGCAACGCCCGCGGGATTTTCAACTGTCAATTTCTTCGTCGCGGCGTTGTATTGGTAATCGGCCGCAGTAAGCGTTGCGCCGTTCAGAACGACCGATGCGGGAGCGCTGTTTAGACGGACCATGAGCGTTTCCGGAACGGTCATGGCCGGAGCGGTCACGGTAACTTCCGTATCGATCGTCTGGCCGGTGGCTACAATGAGAGGCTTCAAAGCGTTGTTGTCGAGGTAATCCATGTAAGTAAACGTATCCGCCACGCCGGCAGCAGTGCCGGGAAAAGCGTTGATCTCAATATAACGGGCGGCGTTGAAGGCGGCGGTGCCGATCCATTTCACCGTATTTCCCGGATAGATACTGCCGGTCGGATAAATGGAATTAGCCATGATATACACCGGATTCTGATAGATAGGGATCGTCGGCGTCGTCAGCCTCTGGCTGCCGGCATAGGTCAAGGCATAGTTGTAAAAGTTGTACCATGTGCCGCTCGGCAGGTAAACGCTTCGCGTGTTGTTGTCATCATAGATCGGCGCCACCAGCATCGCCGGTCCAAAGAGATATTCGTCGCCGATGGTATCGACATTCGCGTCGGTCGGATACATGTAAGGGAGCGGCCGCATGACCACGCCGATTTTTGCGGAGGTATTTTCCAGTGTGTACGTATAGGGAATAAGGTTCAGGCGCAGGGCGCCGAACTCCGCATACCGCTGCATAAAGGTTTCGCCACCGAGACCTGCGCTGTCGGTGGTGAGGGTATAGGTCCATGGCTCCTTGCCGTCGAGCATGTTTTCCATAAAGCCGACAAAGACGCCGAACGCCAGATAACGCATAAACTGTTGAGTCGGTATTTTGTTCGCGGCGTCGTACCCGCCGATATCCGTCCCCCAGCAGGGAAATCCCATGAAGCCGACTTTAACGCCGTTGCCGAGCGTGCCCTGCAGTCCCGCCCATGGAGCGCGCGTATCGCCCCCCCAGAGGCCGGAGAGAACAGGCTGAACCCGATGATAGGCGCCGCGCGCAAAGTTGTACTCGTCAGCTCCCCAGGCTGTACGGAGAGAGGAATCCGTTACCCAGGCATTGAGGTAGAGATACTTACCCTGTTTCTCGGCGGTCGGCGTGCCATCGTACCATGCATCGCCCAGCGGCTGGGTCATTGACTCTTCACACCGGTCCTGCTTATGGCCGTGAATCCCGACCGCATTCTGGAGGGTATTGAGTTGATTGAGATACCAGGTGACGGCAGCAGGGTTGGTCAGGTCGAGGTAGCAATTTCCTCCGGCAAAGTAATCCCCGGCGGGAGGCTCCGGAGTGCAGAAGGTACCGGGCATTACCCATGTCATCACACGGGTATTATACCCGGTATCGCTCGCTATTTGATTGATCCATACCGCAGGGGCGGGAGTTGAAAAGGCTGCGCTGAAATCCATCTCGCCCCAGCCATCGGCGCCATCGCTGTAGGGCCGGTCAACCCACATTACCGTGGCAGGCAGGTGGTTGGCGTTGAACTCTTCGCCGTAGGTCAGGACCGCCGGCGCGGTAGTTGAAGAGCTGGCAAAATTGTTATTCCAGTAACAAAGACCGGTGGCCCAGATCGGAACCTGCTTGGGTGCGCCTATAACACTGTAGAATTGGGGGAAACACTTGTCGCCGGTCGGACCGTAAAAGAGATACCAGTTGATGGCGCTGGCGTCGTGGGTGATCGTCGTTTGCCCGCCGACGCCGAAGACATAGTTTCCCTCTGCATAGGAGTCGAAGAAACTGACATAACCGAGGGTGCTATAGTAAACTGCCGCGAAGGCCTTGGCATTCGTTTCGCAGCAGGTATTCTCCTGAGCGGCGGCAGTGAGGGGAACGGTGGTCCCGCGAAGATCGGGATTGAGTTCGGTTTGCGACGAATTTTGCTCGCTGATGCCGAAGAAATGGTCGCCCTGATCTTTCATTGTGATTTCAACCGAGGTGGCACTCGCTGCGGTGTCGTGAAAGTGAAGCCCGCCCGTGGCCACGTTAGAGATGGTGAGCGACTGGCTCGCCGAAAGGGTGAGAACGATGCTATCGGCAAACGTTGCGACCGCCGTGATGGCGTTGTACGTGGTCGTACCCATGGTAATTGCGGTAACGTCCACCAGCGTTTTACCACCCGCCGCTACATTGATATCCATGGGACTGTTGGTGATCGTGACCGTCATGTTACCCGCGGTCCATCCCAATGCACCGTAAACAATTGCCCCGATTGCCATGAATGCCATAATAGCTTGTTTCATTTTCCAGCCTCCAGTAAACGGTTGTGGGAACAAAAACCTGTTTTTCCATGTTCAGTGAGAATATTATGATAATATAGCGAAATATGCGTATATTTGTAAATAGAAGATTATGCTAAATAGTTATAAAATTCTATCTGAACGGATAATGTGATCAATAATCGCTTTTGAGCTATTTTCAAAGTTTTTAAGGAAATGAAATAAAATACCCGGTTCTCGGGAAGTCGAGAGGAATTATAAAATCATTCCGCTACGTGCGCTAAGACGCAGTGTCTCTCATCCCTGCCTCGATGGCACTGCGCATTTGTAAGAGTTGAGAGGAGCCGGCATGCCTGCAATTACCCATCAACAAAGCTCCACACTTTCCGTGCAGGATTGGCGAGACAAACGGGCGGATGAGCGTTTGTGGATGCTCACCAAAGCTGATCTGCCGCCAGGCGTTCTCATAGTGCGTCATGCGGGCAATTCCATATGGCGCAGAGGCGCCTCTATAACCCGCAAAAATTCCGAGCTGTTCGGCATAGAACTCGTCACCGCCGGAAATCTGCATTTTATCCAGGATGGAAAAGAGTACATTGTAGAACCGGGCCATATATTCATCAAGCGCCGGGGCGGGAATCATATCTACGAGCCGGGACCTGCCGGATTTGTCCATAAGCGGTTTATCCGATTGGATGGGCCGATCATCGAAGCGGTTATCGGTGAACTTGGTCTCGATCGGTATGATGTGTGCCGGCTTTTACATCCCGCCAGATTCATCGCTTTACAGAAGGAGTCGGTTGGACTCATTCGTAACCAGCCTGAAGACTATGCAACGCGGCTTTCGGTGATTGCCTTTCAAATACTGCTCTTTGTCGCCAAGGATATTTCGGAGCCGCCTTTTCCACCCCCGATCACCGTCATCATAGATTATATGCGTAAGAACCTCCATCGGAAGATCACTGTTGCCGAACTCACCCGTGAAACCGGCCTGAGCGGCACTCCGTTTTTCCGGCTTTTTAAGAGCTATCTCAATCAATCGCCCCTTGCTTATTTCAATGCCATAAAGATTAAACGGGCGGCAGAATTGCTCAAGCACACGATTCTTCCTGTCAAAGAGATCGCCTTCAGTCTCGGCTACGAAGAAGCGGCCTACTTTACGAACCATTTCCGATCGACGCTCGGGGTTTCTCCCCGGGAGTACAGAAAGAGAATGGAAACAGGCCTTGATAAATCATCGAAGCGAAATTCGAGAAACCCTCCACGGTCGAAGCGCCTTGCTTAACCCGTTATCTGGCCTGTAGTGTAGGCCAGATAACGGGCAGGCCAGCCTATTTGCCGTCGAGTTGCGCAGGTTCCAGCCGCGGTGCCATGGCATGGATGATGAGCAGTGCGACAAGATAGATGGATCCGGCGACGATGAAAATCGGCAAATAGTTGGAGGAATTTTTGTTCAGGACCGTGCCGACGTAATTAGCCATGATGAACCCGCCGATCCCGCCAGCAGCGCCACCGATACCGACCACCGATCCCACAGCCCGCCGTGGAAACATGTCCGAACTTAACGTATAGACATTGGCCGACCATCCTTGATGCGCCCCGCATGCAAGACCGATGAGAAATACTGCGGTCCAGAGATGAGGCGTGGTTGCGGCAACGATTACCGGCATAACGCAGAGTGCGCAGAACAGCATGGCCAATTTACGGGAAACGTTGACCGATAATCCCCGTTTCATAAAGATGGCCGAAAGCCAGCCGCCGCCGACCGATCCGACGCTGGCCATCGAGTAGATAACAACAAGTGGCAAGCCCATGGTATTAATATGGACGTGAAATTTTGTATAGAGGAAGCCGGGAACCCAGAAGAGCCAGATCCACCAGATCGGGTCGGTCATGCCTTTCCCTATTATAAAAGCCCAGGTCTGCCTGAATTTGAACAGCGAACGCCAGGGAGTTTTTTCGACATGCTCCTCGGGTTCCGCCCGGATATAGGCCAGTTCCTCTTTTGAAACCATTGGATGTTCCTCGGGGCGGCGATAGATGGCGAGCCAGAGCATAAGCCAGCATAAGTCAAGAGTACCGGTGAAAATAAACGAAAACCGCCACGAGTGTAATACCCTGAGAATCCATGCTACCGCAAAGGGCGTCACGAAAGCGCCGATGTTCGTGCCCGAGTTGAAAATGCCGGTCGCCAGGGCCCGCTGACGCTTCGGAAACCACTCCGCTACGGTTTTGACGGATGCAGGAAAGTTAGCGGCTTCGCCGAGCCCGAGGAGCACTCGAAAGACGATAAAGGAGGCCACGGCGCCGGAAATCGCATGGCCCATGGAGGCCAGGCTCCAGAAGAGGATCGCAAAGGCAAATCCTTTTTTGATGCCGATGCGATCGATCATCGCTCCCGCAAAAAGCATGGAGCCCGCATAGGCGAGCTGAAAGTAGGAGATGACATGCCCGTACTGAAGCTCCGACCATCCCGGCCAACTTATTATCATCGGCTTGAGGATGCTGATCACCTGCCGGTCCATGTAATTCACCGTCGCTGCTAGGAACAAGAGCCCGCAGATGATCCAGCGGAAATACCCGTTTTTGAACATGTGCAACCCCTTCCGATAATAATGCCTGATTTTTGAAAATAATTATGGGCAAGCGCAAAAAATGGCATTTCTCCTGAAAAGTATTTCGCGATAGAAAGTCCAAACCCGCTGTCGTGCGGTACTCCCGCGTGTCGCAACCCCCGTTAGTCCCTCTCACGAAACGTATATTTAACAAACTAAATCGGTCATTTTTCAAAAAATAAGGTTTCGGTTGCCATGGCTTTCGCTTCTTCAATCCGCGTTCGTTTTGCTCCCTCGCCAACCGGTCATCTGCACGTCGGCGGGGCGCGGAGCGCACTCTTCAACTATCTGTTTGCACGCCGCCACGGCGGCGTATTCATTCTTCGAATCGAGGACACCGACCGTAGCCGCTACGTCGCGGGGGCGGTGGAGGAGATCGTTGAAAGTCTCCGCTGGCTCGGCCTTGACTGGGACGAGGGGCCCGATATCGGCGGGCCGGCCGGACCCTACGTCCAGTCGGAGCGCACGCATCTCTACCGGGAGCATGCGGAGCGGCTGATTGCAAGCGGCAATGCCTACCGCTGCTTCTGCACCGCCGAACGGCTGACCGCGCTGCGCGAGGAGCAGGAGAAGAACAAGCTGCCCATCGGCTACGACCGCGCATGCCGCGACCTGCCGCAGGCCGAGATCGAGCGGCTTTGCGCCGGGAACGCGCTTAACGTGATCCGCCTGAAAATTCCGGCCAACAGGACCATAACTTTTACCGACGAGATTCGCGGCGTCATAGAATATCAGAGCGACCTCCTCGACGATATTGTGCTCGTCAAATCCGACGGGTTCCCGACCTATCATATGGCGAATGTCGTTGACGACCACCTCATGGGCATTACGCATGTGCTGCGGGGCGATGAGTGGATCGCCTCCACGCCCCGCCATGCGCTTCTGTACGAGGCGTTCGGCTGGACCCCGCCTGCATTTGCCCATCTGCCGGTCATCCTCGCGCCGGACGGCAAAAAACTTTCCAAGCGCAAAGGCGCCGCGTCGGTCATGGATTACAAGCGCGCAGGGTACTTGCCCGAGGCGCTGTTCAATTTTCTTGCCCTGCTCGGCTGGTCGCCCGGCGAGGGGGATAACCGGGAAAAAATGTCGAAAAAGGAACTTATCGAGGCATTTTCGCTTGACCATGTTTCGCCGAAGGCGGCGGTATTCGATGAAAAGAAGCTCGAATGGATGAACGGCCTTTATATGGCCGAGCGGAGCGCCGCATCCCTTCTCGGCGAGGTGGTTCCTCTCTGGAAAGAGCGGGGATGGGTCGCTCCGGATCGCGATCGGAACGACCCCTATTTCAAAGCCATTATCGATCTTCTCAAGGTACGGTCGAAAAAAGTGACCGAGCTGATCGATAACGCCGACTATTTTTTTCGCGAACCGGAGCGCTACGAAGAGAACGCAGCAAAAAAACATTTTACCCCCGAGAGCGCGCCGATCCTGTCCGCTCTCACGGTAAGAATCGAAAGTCTGGCGGTCTTTAATGCCGCTTCACTTGAGACGATTTATCATGCTCATGCCGAAGAGACCATGATACCTATCGGTCAACTCATTCATCCCACCCGGCTCGCCCTGACCGGGGTCAGCTTCGGGCCGGGGTTGTTCGAACTCATGGAGGTTCTGGGTCGGGAAACTGTTATCCGGCGCATGAAAAAGGCTGTACTTTATATTGAATCGATGAACACATAACCGATTGATCATCAATGTATTAAAGGATTCTCTTCATGCCAACAGAAAAGGTCAAACCAGAAGGTTCGAATATGGAATCGCCCGCCAACTTCATTCGCGACGCCATCGTCGAAGATCTGAAGTCCGGCCGCTTCAAAAGCGTCGTTACCCGGTTTCCGCCTGAGCCCAACGGGCACCTGCACATCGGCCATGCCAAGGCGCTGCATATCGATTATGGCATGGCGGTCGAATTCAACGGCGAATTCCACTTGCGTTTCGACGACACCAACCCGAGCAGAGAGGAAGAGGAGTACGTACAGGCGATTATTGAGGATGTAAAGTGGCTCGGCTGCGATTTCGGCCCGCACCTCTATTTCGCGTCGGACTATTTCGAGAAAATGTACGAATGGGCGATCCTGCTTATCAAGGCAGGAAAAGCCTATGTGTGCGATCTCGACGCCGAGGCGATGCGCGCGCACCGGGGAACCCTCACCGAACCCGGCCGCAACTGCCCGAACCGCGACCGATCCGTCGCGGAGAACCTCGACCTGTTCGAGCGCATGCGCCGGGGCGAGTTTTCGGGCGGCTCCCGTACGCTGCGGGCGAAAATCGACATGACATCACCGAATATCAACCTGCGCGATCCGGTCATGTACCGTATCATTCACGAGCCGCACCACCGCCAGGGCGACAAGTGGTGCATCTACCCCATGTACGACTGGGCGCATGGGCTCGAGGATTCCATCGAAAACATCACGCACTCGCTCTGTTCGCTCGAGTATGAGATTCATCGTCCGCTCTACGACTGGTTTCTCGACCAGCTCCCCGTCCACCATCCGCGACAGATGGAGTTCGCCCGTCTCAACCTGACCTACACCGTCATGAGCAAACGGAAGCTCCTCGAACTCGTACGGCAGGGGCATGTTTCTGGCTGGGACGATCCGCGCCTGCCGACCCTCTCCGGCCTCCGCCGCCGCGGGTACACGCCGGAGGCGATCCGTATGTTCGCCGAACGCATCGGTGTTGCCAAACGCGACAGCATGGTGGACGCTGCCCTGCTCGAATTCTGCATCCGCGAGGATCTCAATAAGAAAGCGCCGCGTTTCATGGCGGTGCTGAAGCCGCTCAAGGTTATCATCGACAACTATCCGGAAGGGCGGACCGAGGAGATCGAAGCGGTCAACAATCCGGAGGATCCGTCGGCCGGCTCCCGGAAGACGCCGTTTGGCCGCGAAATTTTCATCGAACGGGACGATTTCATGGAGGAGCCGCCGAAAAAATTCTTCCGGCTCGCTCCGGGCAGGGAGGTGCGATTGCGGTATGCCTATTTCATCACCTGCACCGGCGTGGTCAAGAATCCGGCGACCGGGGAGATCATCGAGCTACATTGCACCTACGACCCGGCGACGCGCGGCGGCAACGCGCCGGATGGCCGATCGCCCAAGGCAACCATCCACTGGGTGTCGGCGGAGCGGGCGTTTGACGCGGAGGCGCGTCTCTATGACCGGCTGTTTACAAAACAAAATCCCGACGACGCGCCCGAGGGAAATTTCCTGCTCAACCTGAATCCGAACTCGCTGACCTCGATTTTTCCGGCAAAGCTGGAGTCGGCATTAAAAAACGCACCCTTGGGTTTTCGCTGCCAGTTCGAGCGGCTGGGCTACTTCTGCGTGGACCCCGATTCCACCGCCGACCGGCTCATCTTTAATCGCACCGTGACGTTGCGGGACGAATGGACGAAGATCCAGAAGCGGGAACAGAAGGCGTGACGTCATGCGCAGGGAAGTCCTCTACTACGGTAGCTTTCAACCGATGGTTTAATGTCCTTTTGTCAGTGGGACAATTTCATATAAATATCAACGAGTTTGGTATAACTTGTTTACTAAAACTTTACCAAAACTTTACCGTTTTACATCTTTCGCTTGCCCGCAGGGTTTCTACCCGCAAACGCATCTTTCAGCGGTTTATTAATGCCATGATAACATATTGTTATTGATAATTTTATAACGTATTTATTCCATACGACGGCCACTCCTCGACGCAATCTACCACGCAAATTTGCTCCATTTAACCGTTGCGTACGTTTTATTGCCTGCTTTCATTTGCAGGATATAGCTGCCGGGAACGATGTCATTGAGCGGGTGCTCAAAATCAATCGGGCCGTACCGTTGATTCAATACCTTTTTTTCCGCGCATCGTTGACCGTTCAATGTGTAAAGCGTCAGCGATATCTCGCCTGCGGGGAGGGAGTTAAACGGCATCATCGTAGAAGATGCGGGTGAAGGCGCTTGAGAAAAAGCGATCGAGGTTGAGGGCGTTCCGACAAAGGTCGTTATGCTTTGCGCGTCCAGGGTGGCGGTAAATGAATTGCCGGATACGGCGACGTTCCCGTCGTTATTGATACTCTTGGCGCTCGATGTCGTGTATTTGACCGCCGTCGTTACCGTACCATTCTGAAATGTAAATGACTGGCTTTTAGATACGGCGTTCTGGTTCACCGCCACGATGACGGTCTGGGCGCCGTTAAACGCAACGACGTATACGCCCGTCTGAGGTTCATAGGTAGCGTCAACCCGGTGATATCCCGGACGGACGAATTTTGAAAACTGGGCGATGGTATACCCTTTTTTCAAAATGGAGCCATCGTAATTAATGATGTTGCAGCCCGGCATCCTCAAATACCACCAGACATAAGCGCTCATGTTGTTATACATGCAATCCAGTATTTGTTTTCCTATAATCAGGCACGTGTCGATGGCATCGGAGTTCAAATAATATTCCGTCATCCACAGCTTTTTCCCCTTATTCAAGGCGTTGGTGTAGTCCTTCATGGTGGCCCCGTAAAGATGCAATCCTATATAGGAAATGTGGGAAGCCGCAACCGAATCATTGAGCGTGGGGTTTGAGTACGAAGTATCGAAGTTATAGGTCTCCGGCATTATGACCGGCGTACCGATGGAGGATGCATTGTTCTTGCAGAAATTAAGAAGCTGCGTCGCACTCCATGTACACGATTCATAACTCACTGTAATGTTCGGTTCATTCTGGACCGATACGACGTCCACGTCCCCGAGGGTATCGCAAAAGGCCTTCAAGTGGGCGGCATATGCGGCGTAGGAGGCCGTTGACAGTTCGCCGCCAACCGTACTGTTGTTCGTTTTCATTGAAGCGGGCGGCGACCATGGAGTCGCCAGTATCGTGGCACCGAGCGCCTTTGCCATGCGGGCATTCATTTTTTCACTATTCCACGAACCGGACGGAGCTATCCGAACGCGCAAAATAGTAAGTCCCAATTGATTGTTTGCATTGCCGAAAGCCACGTCGGCCTGGGCCTGAGTTATCTCTGAGTCGAAGGCCGTACTCGCGCCAAAACCGTCGATGACTTGTTGTATACTGGTCAAGTTCACCGTGGCTACCTGGGCGTTCGCGGTATTTGATAACGACGCGAACATACCAACAAGCGTCAATAAATACACGTTATTTTTTTTCATACTGTCTCCCTATTCTACGGGTACCATCGCACCCATGGTTTTACCTCCGGTTTCCACGTTCACGAAAAGCATGGACGAAGCCCTGCCATTAATATCTCTATGTAAATCTATCACGATAGCCCTTCCAGGGTTCAAGCCCGTAAATGTGCACTCATAGACGCTCCTGCCGAGGAGATTGCAGATGCATACCCTCGCTTTTTCTCCCGGTACGTTGATATAAAGGAAACCTGACCGTGAAAATACCGCCGCCGGATGAACCCCCTGGCGCCGCGTCGGAGCAAGCACGGCGGTTGAAAAGTCCCCGGCGGGCAGGAACCCCAGCAAGCCGTACTTACAGGCAAAATACCCTTCGTATTTCTGCCGTGTCGCCATTGTCGTATCCGACGAAACGACGATTTCGTAGATATACCCGTCATACGAATCATCGAACTTATCGGAACCGATATGGAGTCCCGTCGCCGTGTACGCGTGGGAGATGGTCTGGTCCAGGGCGCTCCCGGCCGCGCCGTTGACATAGGGAGTCGCCTTGAAGGCGCCGCCCGCGAGGGGCGCTCCCGTTGCCGAAACAAACTCGTCGATGTACGGCACGAAGGAGGCGTTCTTCAACGCGCCGCCCGTTTCCGAAAAACCGAACTCGGCGATCGCGTTAGCGCCGGCGCTGGTAAATCCCAGTCCCGGCTCGCCGACGGTGGAGGTCGATTGTGTCAACACGGACAGATTATCCGCGGGCATGGACAAGGGTTGGATCACGTAAAAAACCGAAAAACCGCGGCTGAACGCGTTATCGTTGTCCGTCGAGGTAAGGAGGCTGTTGTTCGTGCGAGTGAATCGAAGCCCTCCCTTGCCGTTCAAGAGGTCGGGGACATAGGTCGGCCTCTGTGAAGCGGTTCCCTGCGTCGCCGCGTAATGGTGAGAGGATTTATCGGTCCACGTCTGAACCACCATCCCGGAGCTGAAGGTCATCGTCGAGGTGTCGTTGCCATCCCACCATGTTTCCAGAGACGGGTCCGCGGCCGGCGTGAACGCATCGGGTTGGCTGGTCCCGTACACGCTCGTCAAGTTCACATGGATCAAACTGTCGGTCGCGTCGCTGGTGAGATCCGCGATGACAACCCCTTCGAAGAACGCTCCGCTGCCGCGATTCGAGCCATCGCCGCCTTCGCCGAGCGACAGCCCGCCTTGCTGATGAAGAGGACTATACCCGTTTGGGAGGTTCCCGCTGTAGTACGTATTGAGCGGGCCGGCGCTGGCGTCCCCGACCTTCAAAGCCCATGAAGTCGTCCCGTTCGTCTTGGACAACACCATGACAAGGTTCTCAAGGGTTGTCGGGTTGCCCGGGTTATTCTTATTAGGGCCCGCGAACAGATTATTCTCCATATCCGCCATTCCCCAGGGACCGGGACCGGCGCCCGTTGTCCACCCGGTAGAGGAACCGAAATACAAGGCGTCCATGGTGCCTGAGCCGTTGTCGTGAACTGTATTTTCCATGTTGCCATAATCGTAACAACACCCGCCGTTATAGTAAAGTCCCTGGACGACAAAATACTCGGTCTGGCTTTCCGAGCCGGTGGGGATCTTGGTCGTACTGGTTCTGTTTCTCAAGAATTGATGGTTTACCGTTACGGCCATGGGGACCAGCGTGCTATTGGATATGGACCAGTATGCAAGACCCGGCTGACTATCGACCGTTGCCTGCGTCAGGTTATTGGCATTCCCGCTCTGATCATATAATTCAGAAACCGTGCAGGTCGTTCCCGAACAGAAATCATTCAAGGTATCCATGTTGACGTAGCCGCCCGCACCGGTCACCCCGATGTCCTTGGTTTTTGAGTCCGACGCGCGCCGAACCTGGAAAAGTCTGCCGTTATACGTCGAGTATAGCGCGCGGGTCATGCTGTGCGCCGCGACCAGGGGAGTTCCCGCGGCGGCGGCGATGTCACCGGGCAGCATACCGCCCGCTGCATCGAACGTTACGATACATCCGAGAATGATCCCGGATATCGCGATGACAGCCATGGTGTGTGTTCGCATGGATCGTCTCCTTTTAATTGCTTTAAAATTATACTGTTGATTTAATAATATAAACCATCACTTGAGGATACATCCAAAGCCCCCTTGATCATAAAATACTGACATAAACAGTTAATACCAATATAGTCATTCCATATTGGTATCATCAACAATTAAATTGAGAGTCGTCAGTTCGAGCGGAAGGCGTGAGCCAACAGCAGGGGAGACCTCCGCTACTTTTTACGGAAAACTTTACCAAAACTTTACTAAACTTTACCGTTTTACCTTTCTCAGGGTTATAACCCGCGATTTCGAAGCGCATCGCGGTCGAAGATCCCCCCAGCTACGCTGCCCCCCTTATCAAGAGGGGATTAAGGGGGGATCATTTCACGCCCTCCACGATCTTAATATCCTCCTCGGTCAGGCCGTACAGATCGTAGACCAACTTGTCGATTTGCCGATTATCCCTAAAACAGCTCTTCCTGCTCCGCATCCTTCCGTTCGAATTTCTCAGCTTTCTTGAAGGTCACGGTTCCAAAATAGGGCATCTCAGGTTTTTTCCCTTTCAATAATTCCTCGATGGTAAGTATTTGAATCTTCGGATAAGTTTTTCTCATGTCTTGGGATACGTAAAGATCGGCGGCGCTCGCCTCCCTCACCATATTGCGAGTCGGCGGCTCCATGGTTATCAGGGCGCCCATTTCTGCCTTTTCACGTTCAAGAACGCCCGCAAGGTCGCGGATGTGCGAAGAGTGCACCTGCCCCGCCTTCACCGAAAAAATCACCTGCCGGGTCTTGCCCGTTTTATCGTCATGGAAGGTCAGCCGCCCGTCTATGCCCTTGTCGGCGCCTTTCTTCTGCTCCACCGGACGCGCCCCAACGAGTCCGAGCGCCCACCATTGGAATTGGTAAGGATCGGTTTTCGCAAGCTCCCGCGCTCCCGCCAGATCGACCGGCTCTCCGACTACCTTGTATTCGCTTTTGATCGACTCCCCGAAGGTGTCTCTGAGTCGGGTTTTCATGAGCGTTATCGCAAGGTGGGTGATGTCGATCCCGATCCATTGACGCTTGAGCTTCTGCGCTACGGATATTGTTGTCCCACAACCGCAAAATGGGTCTAAGACAATATCTTCATTTTTGGTACAGCTATTAATGATTCTGGATAATAAGCCTTCAGGCTTCTGTGTAGGATATCCAAGACGTTCTTGATCTTGCGGGGATAACCATCTTACATCTTCGTCAATACATTCATCAGTGTTAAATACTGTACCATTTGTATATGGCTGAAATGCCCAAATATCACCGATTGCCTGACCATCGGTTTCTGTAATGAATCGTTCATAAATTGGCCATGCTTGACCCTCGATTATCTTAATAAATCCCATTTCTAATAATCTGTCAAGCTTTTGATGCTGTGTCAGGCCGCTTAAATCTTCATCAAGGTCTTGAATTAAAGCACCAGGTACAGCCCAATGACGGCCCTTTGCGGAAGGATTAAAACCTTTCCATATTTTTCCCGATTCTCCGCCTCTCAATCCCGAACCAGTTAAAACATTTCCATAATAATTTGTTCTATATCTTTTTCCTACTTTAACAAAATTTTCTTCAACATGTCCTTTCATATAGGGTTTTTTTAGAAATTTCCATTGATAATTATTACTTTTCGAATAAAAAAGAATAATATCATGCAAAGGTCCGAATCGTTTAACCTTACCATGTGAGCCGGTTCTGCGCCATACTATTTCATTACGAAACATTTCCTTACCGAAAATAGCATCTAAAAGAATCTTCAAATAATGGCAAGCGGTAGGATCACAATGCAGAAAAAGGCACCCCGTCGCTTTCAAACATCTCCGCAGTTCCACCAGTCTCGGCGCCATCATTACCAGATACGCCATCATGTCGCTCTCGCCGAGAAACGACCGGAACGCTCGCATGACCTCCGAGGTTTGCCCACCCGCTTCCACGATCTCCTTGAACGCCACGGCAGCGATATGGTCCCAATGCCAGGTATCCTCGAATGCCTTGATCTGCGCCCCGGCTGTATCGTCGCTATTCTGCTCAAATATGACGTTGTAGTTCCGACTGCTGTTGAACGGCGGGTCGAGATAAACCAGATCGACAGATTCTTTGTCGATATACCGCCGCATGATGTCGAGATTATCGCCGTAATAGAGACGGTTCATGGGTTCCTCGAAGGGGGCGGGCCTAAATATCCAAATAGATAAAATAGGAAATGGTAGGGGAAAGGTAAAGAGGAACCTTGGGTGGCGCTCTCAATCAACAACACGCAGTTTACCTGCATAGGCGCATGCGTCATAAGGCCCGGATAAAGTGTCTTCCGATAGCTCGGGAATACTCTCAGCCCCGGAATCGGTTCTATTTCAGATTAATCATTTTTGAAATGAAGGACCCCCCGTCTGTTTTTACAACGGCAAC
>Ga0187851_10000386_pt1 | contig 45506 bp, 27 predicted proteins | sample June2016WEW_6_10_FD_132997 | JGI IMG/M metagenome (GOLD analysis project Ga0187851, IMG submission 132997) | Peatland microbial communities from SPRUCE experiment site at the Marcell Experimental Forest, Minnesota, USA - June2016WEW_6_10 | ecosystem: Environmental > Terrestrial > Soil >...
CGTGCCGATTTTCAGATGATTCGTGTTTGTCAGATAAACTTTTATAAAATTAATGCAGTGAATGTAAGCCTTCGAAGGGGTAGAATCTCACGGTTTTTTCGGTTTTCTTTGTTGAAAAATGTATTTTGTTTTTCAAGTGAATAAAACATTGCATTACCAGTGCAGCAGGAGGGAATAGCCATGGCCTACCGAATAAGAGGAACTGTTCTCACGTTGTTTTTGTCAGCCTTTGCCCTGCATGCTGCTGAAGAGTATACTACCTGGACGTATCACCAGACCGTGACGCTCAATACCGGCGCTACCGGAGCGAACGTTACCGGAACGGTCACGAACTTTCCCGTTCTTGTGCGACTAACCGCCGCCAATGCTGCCGTATTCACGTACGCGGCCGCCGGGGGCGCGGATCTCCGCTTTTCAAAATCAAATTATGCGGATACGCTTCCCTACCAGATCCAGCGATGGGATGCCACGGATCAATTGGCTGAAATCTGGGTCCTGGTGGATACGGTTTACGGAAACACTACGACATCGATCGTGATGCATTATGGGAATGGCGCCGCGCCAAGCCATTCAAGCGGACCGTCGGTGTTTAACGCCGTCTCGGGATACGCGGCGGTGTGGCACCTGCAGGACACGACCGACGCCTGCGGCAAACTGCCTTTGACCGGCGCGACCAAGCCGACGACGCAATATGGCGGGGTTATCGGCTCGGCATATAACTTCAACGGCACGAGTATGTTTTACAAGACGGCGGATTCAACTTCGACATATGTCAATAGCCTGAATTTCGCGTATACGACGCCGTTTACCCTTTCAGGATGGGAGTGGGATAACCTCGCTACCGCCGGGAATCGTATGATAGTGAGCAAGAGCGGCGCCACATGGAATATGGGAGAGAGGAATCCAACCGGCGCAGCAACCTACGACTTGGAGATGATGGTGACCGGGGGACCGACCGGAGATGTCAACTATATATGGGATTCGACTTCTATTGCTCCGGTTATTCCGTTGTACAATCATTGGCATCATATAGTCGGCGTCCGGAGCCCTACTCAGGGGACCTCCCCGACGTATGTGGAGTCTCTCTATGTTGACGGTGTTTTATCGGATAACCCCGTTCCGGATCCAATTCCCGATGCTGCTGGAGCCACCACCACCCGTGCTATTGACATCGGCTATGAACCCGATGCTAATGGTAATACTAGTTATTTTTGGAATGGCGCAATCGAGGAGGTTGCGGTTTCGACCGTCGCCCGTTCAAGCGCCTGGGTCAGGCTGAGTTATCAGAACCAGCAGACGACCCAGACGCTGGTGCAATTTGCCGGCCTCACCGTCTCCAGCCCGACACTCACCTCGCCCGCCAATGGCGGGATCAATCAGCCGATCGCACCGACGCTCACCTGGACAAGCGTTAACGGCGTGGAGTCGTACTCGGTTCAGGTGGCAACCAACAGCGGGTTTACCAACACGGTTTTCAGCCAGAGTGGATTAGCGGCGACATCACAGGCAATCAGCCCTGACCTTGCGAATGGCACCACCTACTACTGGCAGGTCAATGCCCTGGCGGCAAACGGCGGCACTTCTCCCTGGTCGGGTGTATGGAGCTTTACCACCATGATCATCTCCAACCCCGGCATTCTCAATGCCACCATATATAATCTCTCTACGAGTGCGACTATTTCAGGGGCTACAGTTCAAATGACCTCCGGTGGAAGTCAAAGTCAGATAACCAACAGCAGCGGTGTCGCCAATTTCAGTAGCATTCCCGCGGGAAATTACGTTTTTTCTATTATTGCGCCCGGCTATTTTCTCGATACTGGTATAGCAGTTGTCATTATCGCAGGCCAGACTACCAATGAAGGTTGGTTCTTAACACCCATTCCACCACCACCTGCTCCAACTCTGATTGCACCTTCCAATAATGCATCCAATGTATCGACCTCTCCCACGATTAGTTGGAATTCGGCTACTAATGCCACATCCTATAGATTGCAAGTCTCAACTTCCAGCGGTTTTGTAAGCATTGCTTACGATCAGAGTGGGTTGAGCGCACTTCAGGCAACCGTTTCAGGGTTATCGAATAATACCATCGCTTATTGGCATGTAAATGCAGCTAATGTTTCTGGTACAAGCATTTGGTCGCCGATGTGGTCATTCACAACCATTCCTTCGCCGCCTAATCCACCGAGTCTTGTATCACCCTCGGACAGCGCATCGGATATTTCATTAGCACCTGCTTTATCCTGGAACGTAGCAAGCGGTGCTTTGTCGTATCAGGTACAAATTGCGACAATTGAGAGCTTTTCTACGACCATTTTTACTATGAGCGGCCTCACCACGACTTCAACAACCGGTAGTGGGCTTTCTTACAGTACTATTTATTTCTGGCAAGCCAACGCAAGCAATGCCGGCGGTACGGGCAATTGGTCGAGCATATGGAGCTTTACCACCATGCCATTACCGCCTCCCAATGCCCCGAATCTCGTTTCACCAACTAATGATACCAATTTAGGAAACTCTACCGCCGCGACGCTGACTTGGAGTACATCAATAACCGCAGCATCGTATCGTCTTCAGGCATCCCTTGCATCCACTTTCGCTCCTGTCATTTTTGATCAGAGCGGTATAACCGGAACCTCTATGGAGATCGGCGGCATACCACAAGGAGTCATCGTATACTGGCATGTTAATGCCACCAATGTCTCCGGAACGAGCGTTTGGTCGAACACATGGATCTTCATGACTAATCCTACTGCCGTGCTTACGCAAAATGATGCAATTCATTCAAAAAGAATATCATTTTCAAACTCAGGTATTACATACGTTCTTCCGTCAGCTTCGAATGTATCCATTTTTCTCTATGACGTGAAGGGAAGGCAGGTTCGGCAACTTGTGAGCGGCAGGCAAAACGCTGGTTCGTACAGCATCAATTTTAATCATGCGAAAGTGACGGCTGGGTACTACATCGTAGAATTCAAGGCGGGCACTTTTATCGTTCAGAGGAAGCTGGCGCTGACTGAATGATATTGCGCGCCGGCAATTTTAATATAGTGGCCTCCTGAGTGACCTCCTGAATGGCCTCCTAAAATCCGCTATTTAACCTTAACTGAGAGCATGCACGTACACAGTTTTTTTGCTGATTTTAAGCAACTGAGACGGTGCAACTGTACATTATTTTGTCGCGCGCATATGGCACTTTTGTAGCATATTTATGGCATTTAAACGGCATTTAAACGGCACTTGTACGGCATTTAGCCATCGAGTAAAAAGTCTAAAAATATTGCATGAACCGGAATTCAGAGATATATTTATTGTAAGAACAATGTTCTTACTAAGGAGCTATGCATGATTAAACATTTACAAAAAGTCGGAAATAGTCGCGGAATCGTTCTCGACAAACCGATTCTTGAACTGCTTCATATAGCCGATAACGCGGCTTTTGAGATTACCCAGGAAAAAAACGGGCTTTTTTTAAAACCATTGTCCGCCGAGGATGCTTACCGGAAGATTTCTCAAAAGCACCGGAAGTCATTGAATAAACTTGCACAATGACCAACGATCCTCGTTTCCTTACGACTTCCGAAGTCATTGAAATTCATGACCAGGAAATTGCAACCGCAGTGGGCTTATCCGGAGTTTATTTTTGCACGACAACCGTTGATGGTTTAAAATTAGTAAATATGCTCGTAGTAAAATAGGGGAGGATTCCATGAATAAGAATCTTTTGAAGGCATTTTTTATCACCGCGATGCTGTTGCCGATCGCGGCTTCGGCCGACAACTGCTTTATCCGCAGCCATCCCACCTCGGATCCGGCCCCGTACGTGTACACCGACGGCAATGGCGTGCAGACGGTCTATCTCTTTTGCACCCAGGACAAAATTGTCGGAGGAAGCGATTACCCGATTGACACGATTCACTGCTATTCCACGACTGATATGTTTCATTGGAAAGATGCGGGCGTCGCGTTAAACGAAAAAAGCGTACCGTGGGCGAACGATCAGGATAAACTGTGGGCGCCGACCGTCTACTATTTGAAGGGGGTATACCAGTTGATTTGTCCTGAAGAGGCGACGGACGGCAAGCAATATAATTTTACGTCCCATGCCGCCACGCCCGCGGGACCATTTACCCCGGCTACGGTTGGTGAACTTCCCGGATCGGTCGCTACGGTCATCGATCCATTCGTTTTTGCGGATACGACGGATTCAATTCGCATATGGTTGTCCTACCGGCACCAGGATGGCGACGATTTGGGATTTGTCCGCATGAACGACAGCGGGACTGCGGTAACCGGCGACATCAATAACGACATCGTTGCGACCGGCGACGGAGCGGGAGATCAACCGACGCGTTACTATGAGGGATCGTGGATGTTCAAGCGTAACGGGTTTTACTTCCTGGTCTATGCTGAGGAGAGAAATAATGCAAATGAAATAATTGCCTATTCTACCTCCCACAGCGCAAGCGGTCCGTGGACCTATAAAGGCCAGATTTTTGCCGCGAATGCGAGCGAATGGACGATCCACTCGGGCGTTTGTTTTTTCAAGGGACAGTGGTATGCGTTCTGGCATAACATCACCTTTGGCGGCGATATTCTGGGATCGAAGCGGTGCACCGGCGTTGAATATATGCGCTTTAAGAACGATAGCACGATCGATACGTCGGGTTTGACAAAATCGAATCGCGGCGTCGGGGTCCCGAGCGCCTATACCGATTCGATCCAGATCGACCGCGGGGTCATCAACGGGGCATCGACTTCGGCTCACGCCTACAATTATGTCAAAGCCGGCGCGAACGATGTGGCGGATACCGGCTGGTATATAGACGCTATCACCAATAATGCCACCGTCATCTACGACAGCGTGAACTTCACCCCTGATTCCGGCATGACCGGGCCGGTCTCCTTTACCGTTCAAGAGGCCTCTACCGTAGCGCGCGATACCATCATCGCCTACCTGGATTCGGTGAAAGGGCAGTTGCTGGCAAAAATGGCGATTCCCATCACGGGCTCCCTGACGACTTGGCAGACGATCACCGTGAACGACACCGTTACCCCCTTGCCCGCCGGCCATCATAATTTCGCGATTGCATTCAAGGTACCCACAGGGTCGAATAATCTGGAAATAAACTGGGTAAAATTTGGCGAGAAGCCGGTGAGCACCGCAGTTATTCCAAACAATGCCGGCGGGGTTCCCTCGCTCTTCTCCTGCAAACGGCTCGGCAGAAGTGTTTTCGAGATTAATTGCACGGAAGCTTCGGAAATCAGGCTCGTGAATCTTGCCGGAAGCGAAGCGGCCGATCTGACCCTGGGCAGAACTCCGGATTCGAAAAACGTTCTTGTGAGTTTCGATGCGAAGAAGCTCTCTTCAGGCGTTTATATCCTGAGCGTGAAGAACCGCGATGGCCTTTTCCACCATCAGTTCGTGTTCTGATCGAACCTTTATTAACTTTGAAAGAGCGACGAGATGATCACCATTCCGGAAGTGAAAAGTCTCCGGATAAGAGAAGGTTTTTTTGATTTTGCCGAAAAAAGCCGTTGCATCGGCATCGGCCGCATCCGCGACGAACGGATTACTCGTGCCGCGCAACAGCTCGCCGAAGCAATTCGCGAAGCAGCCGGCCGCGACTTCCCGCTTGTTGATGCGGACGGCCCCGCCTTGTGCGACATTTTTCTGACGGTTGACGATCGTGCATCGACGGCGGAATCGTACACGTTATCGGTTTCGTCGCAGGATATCCGCATCAGGGGCCGGGGACCCGCCGGTTTGTTTTACGGCGTCCAGACTCTGGTGCAGATGATTCGGCAGCATGGATCCCTGCTGCCCTGCTGCGACATCGCCGACGAGCCGGATTTCCCGCATCGCGGTTTTTATCACGACGTCACCCGGGGGAAAGTCCCGACCCTGTCAACGCTCAAATCGCTGGTCGGAAAGTTGTCGTCGTATAAGATCAATCAGCTCCAACTGTACGTCGAGCACTCCTTCGCCTTTAAAAATATCCCTGAATTGTGGCGCGGCAAGGATCCATTGACGCATGCCGAGATCCGCGAGCTCGATGCCTGGTGCACGATGCATTTCATCGACCTGGTGCCCTCCCTGGCCACCTTCGGCCACCTGTACGAACTGCTCCGTATCGGGCGTTTCGAGCGCCTGAACGAACTCGATATCGCCGCGGGCGCCCTGCCGCACAACCTGTGGGACCGAATGGCGCACTATACCATCGATGTCGCGAATCCCGATAGTTTCTTTCTGATAAAGAGCATGCTGGACGAGTTCCTGCCGCTCTTCGGGTCGCGCTACTGCAATATCAGCTGCGACGAAACCTTCGATCTGGGGATGGGAAAAAACGCCGGCCGTGCCGCTGCGGTCGGAAAGGGACGGCTCTACGTTGAGTTCGTGAAGAAGATCATCGGGGTGGTGCGCGAACATGGCAAGACGCCGATGCTGTGGGGGGACGTCATTCTCCACTATCCTGAGTTGCTGCCCGAGCTCCCGAAGGATCTCGTGTTTCTCAACTGGGGATATGCCGCCGACGTTTCCGGCGTGGCCGCGCGGACCTTCGCGCGGCACGGGGCGCGGCAGTACGTCTGTCCCGGCGTGCAAGGGTGGAGCAGGTTTGCAAATGATATAGAAACCGCGTCCGCGAACATCCGGGCAATGGTGCGCCACGGCCGCGAAAACCGGGCCGATGGGGTGCTCGACACCGACTGGGGCGACTGCGGACATGTCAACTTTCTGGCCGCTTCCTACCATGGGATGGCGCTCGTCGCCGCGCTCGCCTGGAACGCTTCGTCCTATCCCGACGATGCCGGCTTCGATTCCGCGATTTCGCTCGTCGAATGGAACGATCCGTCCGGCCGCGTCGCCTCGCTGCTCCGCGAACTGGGAAGCCTCTGCTTTTACCATTTCGGCAACCTGTATGCCTGGGCGCACGGTATCGGCGGGGCGTGGAACCGGGAAGCGGAGGTCGAAGCGCTCGACTGCGCCGATCTCGCGCTGCGGCATGAACGCGCATCGGCGATCGCGGATGCTTTAAACGGCATGCGCGAATCCGGCTCCTTTGCGGGCAACGGCCTGGATCTCGATGAATTTATCTGCGGGAGCCGCGCCGTGCAATGGACGCTCGCTTTGCTTGCTTTCAAGAAAAAACGCGAGTATCGTCAGGCGGAGTGCCCCGCACTGTATGGGAACGGGGCGCAATTGCTCGAAGAGGGCAGAACGGTGCTGCGGGAGTTCGAGAGGCTCTGGAGAAAGAGAAACAAGGAGTCGGAACTCCGCACTGTGAGCGATACATTCGGAAAAATATTTGAAAGAATAGGAAGTTTGACGGCTGAATAGTGATCGGGGAGTTCTACTGTCAGAAAAAATGGTTTTTAAGGATAATAAAAAAGTCACATGCAGAATACCATCATAGAACAAGCGGGCGCAATTGTTTTTAAAAACACCGAGGCCGGTCCGCTGATCCTCCTCATCAGAGCGAAAAAAGATCCTTCGCACTGGATCTTTCCCAAGGGCCACATTGATCCGGGAGAGCGGGCGGAAGATGCCGGCATCCGTGAATGCGCCGAGGAGGCAGGCGTTACCGGCGCCATCGTCCGTCCGGCCGGGGTGGCGGAGTTTTCCATGAAGGATAAAACGTACCGGGTAACCTACTTTCTGGTCCGTTATGCCTCTGTTTCCGGCGAGGGCGAGACAGGGCGCCAGCCGCAGTTTTGCACCATTGATGAGGCGCTTTCTCTCTTGAGTTTTCCCGCGTTGAAAGAGATGCTGCAGAACATGCGTTCGTTCATCGTATCAGCTTGATTAATAATTTGTTGCATGGCCGTTGTTGCGCGGACTGCTGCAAATGCGGTTGCGGAATATCGCTACACGTGCTATTTTGTAGTATCTTCCTTTGCGATTCGAGCCCGGGAGGTGCTTGTGGATTTTTTGAATACCGTGCTTATCGTCGGCGGCGGAGGTCGGGAACACGCGCTTCTTAAAGCATTGCTCCGCTCGGAGCGCCCGCTCTGTATTTACGCCTACCCTGGAAATCCCGGCATGGAGCGGGATGGCTGCACGCTTGTCGAGAAAAAAATAGATACCTGGGAAGATCTTGCCACGTGGGCTGAAGAAAACGAGATCGACCTGACGCTTGTCGGCCCGGAAACGCCGCTCGTGGAAGGGATTTCCGATATTTTCCAAAAGAGGGGCCTCTGCGTCTTTGGACCGTCGAAGGCCGCCGCCCGGATCGAGGGGAGCAAGGTCTTTGCAAAAAATCTGATGAAAAAGCACGGCATTCCCACCGCTGCTTTCGAAGTTTTCTCGGATAAAAGGAAAGCGCTCGCTTACCTTGAGGAGAAGGGCGCTCCAATGGTGGTCAAGGTGAGCGGGCTTGCGGCCGGAAAGGGCGCCATCGTTTGCGATACCATGGAGGCGGCTCGGAGGGCGATCGATGAAATTTTCGATCGGAAGAGTTTTGGCGAGGCGGGATCGCAGGTGGTCATTGAAGAAAAAATGGAAGGGGAGGAAGCGTCGGTCTTCATTCTTACCGACGGGAATAACTACAAAATTCTCCCCGTCGCGCAGGATCACAAGGCGATTTTTGAAAATGACCAAGGTCCCAATACCGGCGGTATGGGCGCGTTTGCGCCGACCCCGATGGTCGATAAAGCAATGCTGAAGCAGATTGAATCCGAAATCGTTATCCCGACTCTCGCCGCCATGAAAGCGGAGAGGTCTCTCTATCGTGGCCTGCTCTATTGCGGCATCATGGTAACCCTGGAAGGACCGAAAGTGGTTGAATTCAACTGTCGTTTCGGCGATCCCGAAACCCAATCGGTTCTTCCCCTCGTGGAGTGCGACTGGTACGATGTCTTCAAAGCGTGTGCGGTCGGAAGGCTTGGTAATGTTACCTGGACGGTAAAGCCCGGTTTCTGCGTGAATGTGGTGCTCGCTTCGAAAGGGTATCCCGGAGCCTTTGAGCGGGGAAAACCGATCAATGGAATCGAGGAAGCCGAGCATGCAAAGCCCAACCGCGATGTCTATCACAGCGGCACATGTCTCGATAGTAAAGGACGCTTCATCACGAATGGCGGACGCGTGGTGAGCGTAAGCGCTTGGGCCGATTTACTTCCCGATGCCATCAGTTTCGCCTACGAAGGCGTTGCCGAGATAGATTTTAAGGGGAAAACATTTCGCAAGGATATCGGAGCAAAGGGACTTGTGCGCCTTAAACGCGCACGGCAATAACAGACACGATCGTTGAACCGGGAGGCTTTTGTGGCGGGAAAAATTGCCATTGTCCTTGGGTCGAAATCCGACAGCATTGTCGCGGCAAAAGCGGAAAGTATTCTGAATGATTTCGGAATTTCGTTCGAAACTTTTATCATTTCAGCGCACCGTTCGCCAAATAAGATCAGGAAATTCGCGACCAGCGCCGAATCCGCTGATTTTTCGGTAATTATCGCCGTTGCCGGGCTCGCGGCGCATCTGCCGGGGGTGATTGCCAGCATGACGACCCTGCCGGTAATCGGCGTCCCGGTGGACGGCGGTCCTTTGCATGGCCGCGATGCATTGCTTTCCATCGTACAGATGCCAGCCGGTATTCCGGTAGCCTGCGTGGGTATCGGCAATGCCGCTAATGCAGCCCTTCTTGCCGTCGAAATTTTGGGAGGCGCTGACCCCACCGTGCGCCAAAAGATGCGGGAATATCGAAACCGGTTCGAGGATGACGCCAACTGAACGCATTGCACTGGCCGGGCTTCTTAAAGATCAGTGCCAAACAGGGTTGCGTACCGTTGCCGACCGGATCAAGAACGGTGCAATTTTTGTTTACCCTACCGAAACCATTTATGGCTTGGGCGGTTCCTCTGCCGTATTCGGCGTGAAAGAACGCATTTCTGAGATTAAGCAGCGTGCTGCGGGAAACGAACTGATTCTCATTGCCCCGGATCGATCCTTCTTTTCAACCATCCCTCTTATTATGCCATTATCCGCCGAGGCTTTGGCGGCCGCCTTCTGGCCCGGCCGGCTGACGCTTGTATTGCCGCTTCGCGAAGCCGCGACAAGCCTCGCAATCCGCGTTACGCAACACCCCTTTATCAAGGCGATCTTCCGCTATCTGGACGCTCCGCTTTTTTCCACGAGCGCGAACCTGAGTGGAAAGGCCTATGTTAACGACCCGGCAATAATCTCAGGTTTATTTGCCGGAAAAATCGATTTCATGATCGATGCCGGTCCCCTGCCGGAATCGCAGCCCTCAACGGTGGTCAAAGTCGGCCTGAATGGCGCCGTTCAAGTTCTCCGGGAGGGGGCGATTGAGGCAAGACGGATATTTGAGGCGGCAGGTCAGGCAGTCAAATGAAATGAGCGGACTTGTAATAGCTGCACCGAAGCCGAATCAACTCGATCCTGTTGTTGCAAATGGCTCTTCGGAAAATGTAGTTTCTACTGGCGATTCCTCTTGCCGAAGTGGCGAAATTGGTAGACGCACTGGACTCAAAATCCAGCGGTGGCAACACCATCTCGGTTCAATTCCGAGCTTCGGCACTCTCAAATAAATAAAGGTGTTAGAAGTTTTACCTCTTCCAATTTATTAAGCTTTCACGACTATCTAAGCTCCTGCCTGACAGATCTGTCCAATCTACCTCCAAGAGCTCTGATGCATTTTTAAATCATTAAGATTGCGGCGGGGGAGTGAGAAAAAGGTGATTTTCGCCTTGATTGCATTTATATTGAATGACTATAAAATGCGGTAATGATGTGTTGCTTGTTCAGCAGTCATTTTGCGCCAATAGACGTCTACTCAAGTCAAACATCTCTGATCAGGGGGAGAATTTATGAAGCAGCGGTTTATAATGTTCTTGATAATTGGGGTAGCATCAATTTTTTCTTTTGTTCAGGCAGCCAATTATGCTATCACGGTAAATGCAGTGACAAAGACCGGATCATGGAACAGGTTCTATGAACGGGGTGTTGCAAGCGACCACATGCATACCTTTATCAGCTCTGCATACGGGAGAAATGCCTGCAATGCCTTGAAAAAAGCGCATGACGAAGCGGGTTTTCAGTATGTGCGGGGGCACGGGATCTTTGACGATGATGATTCGGTGTATTCCGAAGATGCCAGTGGCAATGCGGTATATCGGTGGACCAGCGTCGATAAAATCTATGATTCGATGGTAGCTGCCGGAATGAGGCCGTTGGTGGAAATAGATTACATGCCGAATGCCCTGGCGAGCGCCCAGTCGTGGATCAACAGCGTCTGGTACAACGGCTTCGGTGGAAACTGGAATGCGCCGAAGAATTGGAACAAATGGAAGGCGTTTATCCAGGCATTTCTCGCGCATCTTGAAACGAGATACGGCCAGGCAGAGGTCAGGAACAACTGGCTGTTCGAGCTTTGGAATGAGCCGAACTGGTGCTATGGAGGGGGGGGAGGCGATAATGGCTGGCTTACCCTTTTCGATTCCACCTCGGTGGCTTTCATGGCCCAGGATTCTCTCTTACGACTCGGTGGACCGGACGAAGGGGGCAGCACCTCATTAACGTTCGTGCCGGAATTGATACAGCATTGCAGAACGTACAACAGAAAGCTGGCTTTTGTCGACTACCACGCTTATGCAAACAATGAGACCGGTAATCTCAACGCAATAGGAGAGAATGCCTTTCACATGCAATGGGTGGCGGCATGCAAGGCAAATAATTTTTCAGGTATTCTTCTCAACACCGAGATGGGACCGTCCTTTACGCAGGGACTTGCCCTGTTCGATAACAATCAGGCCGCGAGTTATCTCGCCAAAATCATATATCTGCTCAACTCGAATGACACCATCGCCTGTCCTCCGCCTTATGTATACAGCTGGTGGGTCATTTCCGATATCTATGAAGAAACCAATAATACCGGCGAATCGCCTGCCTTTGCGGGCTGCTACGGTCTGCTGACAAGAGGGGTCGCAAGCATTCCGCAATCATGGGACGTGGCGAAGCCGTCGTTCAATGCGTATATGCTGCTGCACCGGCTTGGGGCGACCAAGTTGAGTTGTACCGGCGGAACCACCGCCAGTCCGGGCGTTAATGCACTCGCGACCATATCCGCGACGAACGATACGGTCAGCGTTCTGGTGTACAGCCACGTCGACGGAACGACTGGAAATTCGGCGACGACCGACTCGGTGACGCTTTCGATCAGCGGTATTCCCTTTACCAGCGCACGTGAGGAGCATTTTCTTATCGACAGCACCCACAGCAACGCCTATACGGCGTGGATCGGCCTCGGCAAGCCGACGAATCCCACCGCCGCCCAGTGGACGACGATCAGCAACGCAGCGCAACTCGGCCACTACGACTCGGTCGCCACGGTAACGCTCACCGGTGGAAATTTCACCAAGAAATTTGCCCAGAAGTACTACAGCGTCGCGTTGATCCAATTGACAAATACCGTCGTTTCCATACTGCCGGAGAAAAAAGCCCAAGTCCGCACGGTGCTGAATGCCATGGTCGATGGAACCAATCTCCTTCTCGTCTTGCCGGCCGGCGAGCGCTTCGTCGTCAAACTCTTTGCGGCAAACGGTCGGAAGGTCCTTGAGAAACTGGTAACGGGAAAGCCGTCGGCATCGCTTTCACTTGCCGCCTTGCCTGCCGGAAGCTATGTAGTGGAATGCGCCGGCCCGTTGCAGAAACTGGTGAAGAGGGTCGTGATTGGAATGTAGGGAGCGTCTCTGTTTTATCGCATATGAGTACAAGGGATAGGCCTTTCAGGCGGCATCGAGGCAACGAAGAAGAAATTATCGGGCGAAAATAATACCGAACAACTTATAAGGAAGACTTTCCTTTGATGTTTTTTTCTGCCAGCCTCTACCTCTGGCAGAACTTTAATGAGATTCATCTAACACGTTACAATGCCGAGAGCTGCGTCAACAGACTTCACATCGCATGCAAGTTGCCACAGCGGGGGAGAGATTCTTACGGTGACGCACTCAGCTTTATCAAGCGCACCTCATTAACAGCACCATAATTTTTTTTCAGATTGATCGGAGCATCGCCCCTGGTTATTCCTTTTTGCAAAAGCCTGCCTTTCAGGTCATAAACGCAGAAAACGACCTTCTTTCCAGCAAATTCCTTCGGGACTGAAAACTGTTCGCCAAAGATTTTGAAGGTCATAGAAGAAGGCATTGCTAAGGAAGTCGGTAATGCCCTTTGGATAACTGCAACGGCGCCGACAGGATAAAGAGGGTTGCTGTCCTGGGGAAAAACCGTCGGCGGCGGGGTCGCCCCGCCGACAGTAGTAACAATGAGGTTGTCGAACATCGCGCTGTTCCGTGTGTTGCCTAAATCGCCCGTGCCAAGGCCGACCGCTCCGGCGCCATAGGAGGTATTCGTTACGCTGAAAGCCTGTACGGCATTTATAAACCCTGTTATCGTCGTCCCGGAAAACCGAAGCTTTAAATTATTCCATTGTTTAGCGGTAAGGGTCACCGTACCCGAGGAAAGCAAGGTTCCGTAGTTGTCGTAGTTTGAACCCCCGGGAGCCGCATAACATGCCCAGGCGCCGGTCGAGGCCAATCGCAGATAATAACCTTCGGGAATGCTCCCATACCCGCCGTTGGTCGAGGTTGTGGGGACGCGTCCCATGACCGAGGCCCATCCGCCGTCATCGAAATACACATCGACGCTTACATCATAATTGGTCCACGTTGGATCGCCAATAACGGTATAAGGCATCCATTCCGGCGCCCAACTCGATGCTTTCGTCGTTAGAACCTGCCGCAGACATTTTCCCGTTGAATCCGGACGTTCCGTAATCTCGAATACACCGCAATTGTCCGCCTGATAATGAGGCAGATAACCCCATGCCGCGGGATCGGTATAGTGATCATAGTTCTCGTAGTACGGGAAGGGGAATGATGCCGAGGCTGGAGGGGTCGGGTAGCTGCCTTTCTGCTGACCGGTCGTGGTCGAAATGGAATAAATTGAACTGGGGGCGATGGTCATGGTAAACGATCCATTGGTTGGCGTTATGCTGGCCTGTTGGACGAATTGGGCGCTGGCGTTGCTCATCCACACGCAAAGCGATTTATTGGTCGGAAGGCCCCCGCTGATGGAGAATGTCGCGGTCTGACTTGTCGTCGCGTTCATTGTTTCAATTATGATGCTGAAATCGGAATCATCCGGCGATTTCAGCGCGACATGGGTGCCGCCCTGCGGAAAATTACCGCATGCGTTATCCAGGTACTGCCAGCCGACTTTTGTAAATTGTCCGTAGTGAGCGCATCCCCAGAGGCTGCCTCTCACACTATAGTATCCGCACCAGGGCCGGTCAGCATCGAGAAAGTCCGGGCCGTTTCCATTCTCGATCTCGTACACCATCGGGGGCATTGACCCGACGAGAAACCAGAAAAGTATTTTGGTGATTCTGTTATCAATATAGTTTTCATTGCACGCATCCACGACGTTCAGGGCGAAGTCAAATCCGTTGGTATTACCGGCATGTTCCTCGGTGTCCCATATAGGTTTACCGCAACTCTTCACCGTGGGCGTAATAGTTTCCATTGTCGTGTTTTTCCAGGTTGTATGAGCGCTGACGATGTTCACCGCTGCATTCAATGCCGGGTCACTGGCGAATTCCGACGCAAAGTTCCACTTGTCTGACGTGTAGTTATCGAATGCATGTATCTTGACCTGCGAAAGACTGTCACGATTGAGCGTGGTCCGAAACATGGTGACCCATGAAGTATCCACGCCCGATTCATTTCTGCATCCTATGGCATCCATGTCAAAACCGTAATTGGTTTTCAGCCCCTTTATCCATCCTGCATAATAGTCGCACATGTCCTGCGACCAGAAATTCCCATTTCCCACCCAGCCGGGGCACCCCCATGCTACGCCATCCAGTGTAATGTCGGGGTTCCGTTTTTTTGCCTCGCTCATGATCCACCATTCATAGCCCCTCTGGAAATTCGTGTCGGTCCGCGTATGCATATAGCTGGGCTCCGTGCCGTTGACTGAACCGTCTCCGCCGACTTCAACGTATAAGGCGGACAGTGAGGCTCCAAAATCCGGCTTGAATAGATAATCAAGAATCTGGCTGCGGTACGGTTCCTGGTAATCTTTCAGTAATAACGACGTTGCGCAGCCCCCGCTGACTCCGCCGATGCCGTCGAAGCTCCTTCCCGAATCGGCTCCATTGATAGAAATTACCGTCTGGCCGAAAGCCCGGCCACTTGCACCCATAGCCAATAAAGACAGAATGCCGCAAATCAAAACCGCCCGTAGACATTCTCTTGAAAGACACATAACGATCTCCTTAGTGGAGGTTATTGGGTGTAGTGATTCCGTCCGGAGCCATGGTACGATTTGTGCAAATGTCAAATGGAAAAACTACCGGGCGCCGCACACTACCCGGAAACCGTAGATGTTGTCCCTTGGCACCAGATCGTCGAGCTCGTCGCTGTTGCGGTAGGCCGAGCACAGACTGGAGGCCGGGTAGAAGCCGCTCCACGAGCCCCCGCGAAGAACATTAATACCGGGGTTCGTTCCCCCGGTCGGGTTGGTCTGGCTGCTATCGCTATAACTCCCGTAAAAATCGTTGCACCACTCCCACAGATCCCCGCTCATGTCATACAACCCCCATGGATTGGGTTTTTTCGTCGCTACCGGCTGCGTGCTGTGCGGCGAATTATTGGACCACACGGCATTGCTGTCTATCGCAAGGGTATCCGCAGTAGTTGTCGGCGGGTAATTCCTTCCCCAATAATAGTCGCTCGTTGTTCCGGCACGTTCAGCATACTCATACTCCGCCTCGGTCGGCAGGCGATAGCCATTCCGGGTGTAATCGATGTTGAGATTTCCAAGGCCACTGCATCCAGCGCCCGGCGTTCCGGAGATAAACGTAAAGGTATATACCGTATCCATTCCCGTCAGTTTGCTGAGTGCATTGCAGAACAGTGCGGCATCGTACCACGATATCCAATCGACGGGCCACTTCCCGCCAGAATTGAAAAAGGAAGGATTAGTGTCCATGACGGCTTGGTACTGCTCCTGTGTCACCAATGTTTGCGACATGGTGAATGCGCCAAGGGTCACGCGGTGCACCGGAGTAAAACCAAGATTTGCGGAGCCCATCTGGAATGTACCGGCAGGAATGCTTACCATTACCATCTTTATACCCGTTGCCACCGAAATGGTATCGGTACTACGCTTAGAATCGATTCCGGTGCTGGTATTCTTCGAACATCCTGTAATCAGAATAGCCATGGCGACGATTCCTATCAACAATGCGGTGCGGATTACTGAAACTTTTTTCGTCTTTTTGCCGCCCTCATAATTCCAACAAAATATCCGTTTCTCGGCACAGTACGGCTGTCCGCGCACCATCATCGGAAATTGGCGGTGAAACACCAGTTTGCGCACCAGTAACCTCCCTATATCTATGGCATGGCTATATTTTACAATAAAAATGTGTTTCTTCTTAAATCAAAAGCTTCTGGGCCCCCTGCGCACAAACGGCAGGTTTTCCCATCAGCGGGGCAGATGTCGCCCCGGTCCTTCTGCGGATCAAGTTATTCAAGCATTTTTAAACTTTCCAGATAGATCATAAATAGTTTTCGCCGTGATGCGGGTCAAATGCATTCCAAGACACGAGACTCCGCTCCATGCGACGGACCAGAGCGCCGCGCTTGGGGCTCCCGTTTAACGTCTTTACTAGAATTCCTTACCTTAAGTGTTGGTCACCGCTATCTGTTTTGTAATTCCTTGATTTATATCCCTTAAAATGCCTATATTTATCAATTAATCTTTGCATCACGTGAAGGATAGAGAGCAATTTAAAAAGAAATGAAAGATAAATAATATGGACGATTTGAATAAAAAATTCAGCGTTGTTGTCTTTCCCTTTTTAAAAACCAGTGGCCCAGTTTCTATCGGTAACATTACATTTTCTTCTACCGACTGTACGGATGGTTTATCAGTTGAGCAAACGGCATGCGTGAAGGAAATCGCAGAGATGCTGTTTTTGCAAGATCATTATCGTATAAAGTCAGCATCATTCGCTATCGTTCCATATATCGACCCACCGTCTAAATTTAATCATCTTATGGATATACAAGATGTAGTTTCATATATTTACGTTTCGCCAAGACATTCTTTTGGTGATGTGTTTCTATCATCTGAACATGCAAGCATGGCAATATTCACGCCAGAAAGTGGGTCACAATTTCTCGCGCACCCAACCTTCCATGTAGATCTTGTCGAGCCAAATCAACAAGTGACAGCTGCTATTTCCAAGAAAATCATCAATGGATATTCAGGTATCTACAATTTTAGGCATCATTTCTGGGTCACTAAAGGTTCCCGTCTTTATGGTCCTATGCCTCGCCTCACGCTTAATCATTATCAAGATTTAAAAGAAGACTTCAATAGGGCAAGTACATCATCTAATAGAGCTGACTTTAGATTATTGTGTGAGTTACTACGAAAACCGAGGAGTTCAGCAGGCTTACGTATTTTTAATTCGATTCGTTGGTTTCATGCCGCCAATAATAAAGCAAATGAGCCAATGACTGCAATAATAATGCTTGCGATTGCCTTTGAAACGCTCATGAGATTGCCATCTGAATCAAAATCCGCTCATTTGATTGATGCGATTTCCTTGCTTCTTGGTAGAATTCGACGAATAGATATATGGGCGAGCCAATTTTATAAAGCTCGTTCACAAATAGTCCATGAGGGATTCACTCAAGAACTTCGTTATATTGCAACCGATTCACCAAAAAACAACAATGGTCAACGTTATCAGTCTCTACTCTCTTATGGTCGTAAAATATTTCAATTATGCATCGGCACAATACTAACCGGCGCGGAACTCTCCGAATTAGCAGGGTTAGAGGAGACCTTAATTACCAATCAGGAGCGGTTTCAAAAGGTCTGTAAAATTCTTAAAGACACAGAAAGCCAAATTGGTGATCGTGTAGCGCGAATTAAACCAATCATAGAAGCTATTGAAGAATTTCAGGTTGTTCCTGAAGAAAATCTTCAGTTGGAAACTATGTTTGGAGCACTTCGCCTTGTTGCAAAAACTCAGTTGGAAATAGATAATACATTATCCCAAGACTTGAGAGATCGCCTTAAACAAATAAGTAATGCAAAGCGCTCAAAAACACATCTGCAAGAATTAGAAGCTCTAAAGAATTTGCAGGATTTCCTTTCCGCCGGTTCTTCCACGAAAACAAATGATTTTACAGAGACAGTTCGGTCTCTTGTGAGAACCGTTTGGAATTATGTCTTCTATAACTATTATCTTCTAAAAAATGTTCGCGCCAAGTCTAAATAACTTTTCTGCATTTCCCCGGTTATTTTAAAATGTTTTGTTGCTATTGTTTTCGCTCCTATCTTGGTTTCAAACGCTGCGATGGGGTAAAACGACCGGTATAAGAAATGCCGGGCAGCATCGATCTTCCCGGCGCCGTTTTATCCCTGCCTGTTAAATGAACGCCTGAAGGCTCGCATATCGGCCTCCTCATATACCTCTCTTATCGGGTTGCTGGACTTCCGGCTTCCTGAGCGTCCCGTAGAGCATCAGGATCAAAAAAACGCTTAGGCTTACCCGCTTCGAAAAAGTTTTAAAGGGGTATACCACGCTCATGAGGTCAAAGCGTCCGGCCAAGTGTCCAGTTTTAAGGGGGTTTGTCCGGTATTTCAGCGTATTTGGGGGTTGACAGGAAGAAATTTAACTCTAAAAAACCCTTAAATACAAAAGCCCCGAACATCATGAAAATCAAAATGTTACGGGGCATTTATACGGAGGGGAGTGGATTTGAACCACCGGTACCGTTGCCAGTACGCAGGTTTAGCAAACCTGTGCCTTAAGCCGCTCGGCCACCCCTCCAACATGATTTTTTTTAAACAAACCATTGAATATACTTTTCGACCTTACCACGCACAAGACGGAGCAACGGGAGGTAGCAGGCAGTCGCATTACTATGCCTTGAGCGATGGTGAGTTTCCGGTCAACACCGGATGAGAGGGAAAGGATTACGAGAAAATTGTAACAACGAAACCGGCACATATGCTATTTTACTAACAATTAGTAGGTTAGGGGATGTCTATCCCTACTTCATGTAAAGCTTCGGCGCTGACGGTTTATGTACGGATAGGTTGATGGAATAGCCGCTTTGTTGTAATTAATGTCATAAGCGTAAAGCGTACTCCCAATTCCTCTTCGTTCGGGCGAGCGCACAAAAACCTATGGACAGCAAAACCCTGCGTGAAAATTTCAACCGCTACCTGACTAATTTCCTGGCCAAGGATGAGGCGACCGCCACGTCCTACGACCGCTATCTGGCGCTTGCCTATGCGGTCCGCAGCGAACTCATGGAAAAATGGATAGAGACCCAGAAACGATACCATGAACGCAACGTACGGCGGTTGTATTATTTGTCCACCGAATATAACATCGGGAAAAACCTGTTGCAGAACATGCTGCATCTCGGCATCGAGAGCGGGATGACCCAGGCGGTCAAATCTCTCGGTTTTTCAATCGAAGATCTTTATGCCGAAGAGGACGACTACCAGCTCGGCAACGTCAGCGAGGAGCGGATTACGATCTGCCTGCTCGATGCGCTTGCCTCGCAGGGCTTCCCCGCCATGGCCTACGGGATACGCTACGACTACGGTCAGTTCAACCAGGATATGCGCAATGGCATCCAGACCGAGAGGCCGAACGACTGGATGCGGCGCGGCAACCCATGGGAGATCCTGCGGCTCGAATATACCTGCACGGTCAAGTTTGGCGGTAAATGCCGTATCCTGAACCCTGCGGAGCCCCTCGGACCTTACGAATGGAACAACAGTGAAATCGTTCATGCGATTCCCTACGATATCCCCCTTGTCGGGTACCGGAACGGCACGGTGAATACGCTCCGGCTCTGGTCGGCGCGCCTGTCCGAGCAGTTTCTGCCCGATTACCTGAACCACGGCGACTATGAGCGCGCCTTCGAGGACAAATCGAAATACGGCCGCATCACCCAGCTTCTGTTTCCCGACGAGGATGTGCGGCGGGCGACGGATCTGCGCATGAAGCAGCAGTATTTCTTCATCTGCGCCTCGCTGCAGGATATCATCCGTCGATTCAAACAGGATGGTAATGCCATTCAGGATTTTGACAAAAAAGTTGCTGTCCATATCAGCGGGAGCTGCTGCGCGCTCGCCATTCCGGAGATGATGCGTCTCCTAGTCGACCAGGAGGGCGTTCCTTGGAGCAAGGCATGGGAAATGACCCGGGCGATTTTTTCATACACGAGTCAAGCGCTTTTCAAGGAAGACACTGAGATATGGCCGGTGTATAAAGTCGGGCAGATCCTGCCGCGCCATTTGCAGATCATTTTCGATCTCAACCAGATTCACCTTGATGAGGTGCGAATCCGGTGCGGATCCGATTCAAACCTTGTGCGCGAGTTGTCGCTCATTGAAGAGGGGGAAGTCAAGCGCATTCGCTTTGCCGACCTTGCGGTGCTCGGATCCAATTCGATCAACGGCGTTTCGGGAGAGCAGACGGAGAGCCTCAAAAATAAAGTGTTTCCTTATCTTGCCGGCTACTTTACTGATCGTTTTTCCTGCCGTGTCAATGGCATCGGGCAGCGTCGTTGGCTCATGTACTGCAACCGGCCTTTGAGCCAGCTCCTGACGAAGTATATCGGCGAGCAGTGGATTACGAAACCCGACCAGCTGCAGGGCATCGAGAAACACCTCCATGACGATCGGTTTCTCCAGGCATTTTCTACCGTCAAGCGTGAAGCGAAACGGAGGCTTGCCGAGGCGCTGAAGCAGACGGACGGCTTCACGGCGGATGAATCGATGCTCTTCGATGTGCAACTCGGCAAGATTCATGTAAACAAGCGGCAGCTTCTGCATGTGCTCTATGTACTGCACTGCTACCTGGCGATTCGACAGGGTGAAAAGCCATGCGCGCCCCGATTCCATATCTTTGGCGGCAAGGCTTCGCCATCAGACTTTCTCGCGAAGCAGATTATCCATCTGATATGGGCGGTCGCGGAACGGATCAACGCCGACGAGGCGGCGAGGGGACTCCTGAAGGTGTCGTTCATTCCGAACGCCGCGCTCAGCTGGGCCGAACGTATCGCGCCGGCGGTGGATCTGTCGGAGCAACTGTCAACCGCGGGAATGGAGTCGTGCGGGACATTCAGCATGAAATTCGCCTTGAACGGCGCCGTTACGATTGCGAGCCGCAGCGGCGCCAACATCGAAATGGCGCGGCGGATCGGGGAGGGGAATATATTTACTTTTGGTAACGACCTTCCCGCTCTTTCCAGCCTGCGCGACTACCGTCCTGCTGATCTTTTGGCCCGGGATGAGCGGCTTAAAACGATTTTTTCGTATCTGGAAGATGAAGTCATTCCGCGCACCGTTGACGGCCACGCCATCCACCCGCTGCTCTCCGCGCTGCGTGATTCCGACCGCCATTTCGTCCTCCTTGATTTCGACGACTATATCGCGCGCCAGAAGCAGGTCGATGCGCTCTATAGCGACCCGATCGCCTGGATCAGAACCAGTCTGACCAATCTCGCGCGGATAGGATGGTTCATGAGCGATCGCATGGTGCAGGAGTATGTGCGCGACATCTGGAAGGTAGCGGCAGCATGAAAAAAGAGCTGAAACTTGCCGGCATTCCAATCGTATCCGGCTGGGGGATGGGGAAAGCCTACTTCGTAGGACGTGTCGTGCCGGACACGTCAACTATTTCGATCGCTCGGCAGGATCTTGGCGGCGCGATCATGCAGTTCAACGCTATTCGCGAGCGCGCGAAGCAGGAGTATCGGAAACACCTCTTGCTGATTGATAAATCATCAAAGGTCGACGTATCAATCTTGAATATTTATGAGCACATCCTCGACGACCCGGCTTTTATCGGACAGGTCGTCGAAACGATCTCGACAAAACTCTATGACGTCGAAACCGCTATCCGCCTCGTGTCCGACGATTTTATCAAGCGGTTCGACGCCGCCGGAACCTCGTACTTCCGGGAACGCGCGAGCGATATGGTGGAGATCTGTGAACGGCTGATCGCTTACCTTCATGACGGCGACGGTCGCATCACAAAATTCGTGGAACCGGTGGTGCTCATCGTCTCACGCACGTTCACGCCGTCCGATATTCTCGCGTATGAAAAATCCAAGGTGCAGGCCGTGGTGACCGCCAGCGGCGGCAAAACCTCGCATGCCGCAATCCTCGCCCGTTCCTACAATATTCCGGTCATCTCGGGCATCTCGCATCTGTCGGAAAATATCACGCCAGGCGATACCGTTCTCGTGGATGCCGACCGGGGATTTGTGCATGTTAATCCACTGACAGCGGTGGTGACCCATTTCCAGAAGCAATTGACAAAAAGTACTGTCTTTGAAGAACTCATAAAAAAATGGCAGCGACCGGTCTACACGCGCGACGGCATCAAGATCGAGGTCATGGCGAACATCTCGCTTCCCGACGACGTGGACATGGCCAATGAGTATGGCGCTGACGGCATCGGCCTCGTGAGGACGGAGTATCTGCTTTCGAACCGAAAAGAAATGCCGCCGGTCGAGGTGCAGCTCGAATATTACGGCAACATTTTCAAGAAACTTAACAAGAAGCACTGCGTTGTCCGGCTCATGGACATCGGCGGCGACAAGGTGCCGCAGTTCTTCGACATGCCCCCGGAGTTCAATCCATTCATGGGGTGGCGTGCTATCCGGATCTTTCTGGAGAAGCGCGAATATTTCGAGGCGCAGGTCGAGGCGATCATGCGTGCGGGTCAATCATATTCGTATTCGATCATGGCGCCTATGGTGACCACGCTTCAGGAGTGGATCGACGCCAAGTCGGTCATCGCCGGAGTCGCATCGCGTCTCGGCCTGGAGATGCCCAAATGCGGGGTGCTTTTCGAGGTGCCGCTCGCCATTCTCGGCATGGCCATGTTTTTGAAGGAGGTCGATTTCGCCTCGATCGGTACGAACGATCTGATTCAGTATCTCAGCGCCGCCGACCGCAACAACGCAAAAGTAACCTACCTGTACAACCCGGTCGAACCGGTATTCCTGCGCATCATCCGAAGCGCCATCAAGACGGCAAGCGATAACGGCATGCCAATCTCTATCTGCGGCGAGATGGCGGGGAACCCTGCCCATACGGTGCTCCTGGCGGGCTTAGGCCTGCGTCGCTTCAGCGTGATCCCGCGCAACATTCCGCTGATCAAGGAGATCATCTCACATATTAACTACATGGAGGCGGCCGAAAGCATTTCGCATATCGATGCTATTGATTCGACCGATGACATGTCACGATGGCTCAAGAGTTTAAATAAGAGACTTCTGGGAGATGTCCTATCCAAGTTGCCGGCGGAAGTTGAAGTTTAACGATTTAAAAAACGGAAATTTTCTGCAGATAGCTTATCGTTTGTTCTTCGTCTTTGCGAAGTTACTTTACCCCTGCCAGGTTTAAAAACTCCATGCGGGTCGAGTGCTCGTTACGGAAACTGCCGAGCATTGCGGAGCTTACCATGCGAGAGTTTTGCTTTTCAACGCCGCGCATCATCATGCAGAGGTGTCGCGCCTCAATGATGACGCCGACTCCCTCGATATCCATCGGCCCCATGAGCGAGGCCGCAATCTGCTGTGTCAACCTCTCCTGGACCTGGAGCCGTCGTGCGTAACACTCCACGAGCCGAGCCAGCTTGCTCACCCCATACACCTTGTTCCGGGCGATATAACCGATATGACACTTGCCGAAAAACGGCAATAAATGATGCTCGCACATGCTGTAGACCTCGATGTCGCGAACGATGATCATGTGATTGCACTCTTCTTCGTACATTGCACTCTTCAAGATCGCTTCGGGGTCTTCCGAGTATCCTTTCATGAGAAACTGGTAGGCTTTCTGCACCCGTTGAGGCGTTTTGATGAGTCCTTCCCGGTCCGGGTTCTCGCCAATTGCGGAAAGTATCCGACGTATTGCCTGTTCCATATGATTCCTCTACTACACGCTGAAGGGAAATGCCAAATTTTCTAATATATATTTTTCTTCGGCACAGCAGGAAACCCGGGGAGGTAAGATCATGGAAACCATTTACAAGAATCAGCCTGAGCGAAACAGCAGAGCTCTGGCCATCGTGCTTACCATTTTCGCGATCGTGTGCTGCGCTATCATTTACTATCTTGCCATGAATATGCCACGGTTTATAGCGCGTAACCCCCAGAAACTTGACCTCTACTATCGAAATACGAAACGGTTTACACCGGAAGAGAAAATGCGCTTTCTCAAGGCGCATGCCGGCCTGTGGGTGTATACATCGGAAGTCACGGCGGGCGGTATGCCGCTCAAAAGGTCCGACCTCCTTGAAATCAAGAGTAACGGCATCATCTGGGAGGTCGCGGAGTGGGATGTTGTCATGCCCGGCCCTGATGCGCCCCTTCCCGTCCGATTGATCCAGGTCCGCACCGCCTATGTAGTACCCTACGGCGTCCTGAAAAACGACACGCTGAACGATGCCTATACAATCCATCAAACCTTTATCAGGGCGAACGATACCTGCTTTGGCGGATGGAATTTTATTGATCTCTGGAACATTGCAAAATCGGGCGATTCGCTCGTAATCAACCGGAAAAAATACGCCGCGTATAAAGGGGAACCCTCCTTATTTTTCCCCAAAGGTCTCGTAGACCTGGTTGGCACCGGCGGTACCTCGGAAAACAAGTATTTCAAGCGAAATACTCAGAACCCGATGGGTTCTGAGATTGAGTTGACCGCTTCGATCAAGGGAATCAAGGATTCCGGAACGAAAATTGCTTCCCGCAATGCAATGACAATTCCAGGATGCCTCAATCTTACCAACCTCTGCGAGGTATTCAAAGATGAACTATTTTACGCTTATAAAATTAAAAAAATAGTATCATGCAGCCCGGCAAGCGTGGATTCACTTCTCGAACGGTACTATCAGCCGCTTCTCATTGACGAACATTTTTGCTCCTACCCACGGTTACTGCCGAAGGCAATCACGGTGTCGTTCTCCCTCGAACGCGACGGGTCCCTTGGCAGCATACAGGTCAGTGGCTCGCATGAAACAGATAAAATGTTTGTCAATGAGCTGATCCATGAAATCAGCGGATGGCGTCTTCCTCCGGCCAAAGAGCGGTTCGCGATCCGGCATACCTTTATTATGCCGTGACGTCCCCGTCTGCCTTTAGTTTCCTGGGTTTCCGTTGCCGGATGCGGTAACGTTATCCTTGAGAGTCACCGTTATATTTTGCAAAGAGTATATTAAAACGATTCGATGTACCGAACTATGAAGAGATGGGTTTTAACGGGGCGCTTTTTAACCTTTCCGCAACGGTGAGTTCATGCGTATACGCAAAAAAACATCTACGCCACCATTAAAGGATGCTGGTGCCGACACAGCTCCTCAATGCCGAGAACGGACGTGAAACAAGGAGAAGGGGACTTTTGTCCTCATTGCGGCGGGGAGATCAGGCGGGGAGCCAGGTCCTGCCCACATTGCGGTTCCGATGAGGAAACCGGATGGTCGGAGAATCGCCATCTCGACGGCATCGATCTCGGGGATGACGGTTTTTCTTACGAGGAGATGCTTGGGAGGGAGTTCGGGAAAGAACCGTCCCGGCCGCCCCAGAAACTGTGGATCTACGTTACTGCGCTCGTCATTCTTGCCCTGAGCGGACTTGGGCTGATTTTGATGTTGCGTCGATAATTTATCTTACACATGTGAAATCGGTCACGTCTGATTTTTCAGGATCTTCAAAAAACTGCCGGCGATTATCCTCCGGGCGGTTGCCTTTTCCTTTTGTTGAAAAGGTACTGGTAGGCATCTTGCGATACATGCGGAGGAGCAGCATCGCCGGATGGCTGCGCCCCATCTCCATCTCCCGAGGCTTCATAGGCGGTAAAGGCTTCTTCGTTCCGGCAGGTCTGAAACGAATCATTTCCGAAATCAAGGTCGAGATCGACCTGGTCGTCGCTTTTATTATAGACGGCGTAGAGAGCCTCTTTAAGCTCCCGCTCGAACTGGCGGATAAACACCTTGACACGATCGATATTGGTCTGCCCGTCGAAAACCACGGCGAGATAGGTATTTTCATCGATCGCATCGATAAAAATGTTCCGCTCACGTCCCTGATGAAACATGGCGGAGAATTCGCTTTCGCCGACAAGGTTTGCAATCGCGAGGGTAGAGGCGGTGGCTCCGGCCACAAGCGCCGCAAGCGACTGCACATCCACATTTCCAAGGCTGCCCTGATGGGTTATTATCCTCCCATCCCGGTTGATGAGCAGAGCTAAAAGGAGTTTTGCTTTGCTTGATAGAGGTAACAGAATGCCATCAAGCCGCTCAATATCCTCTGGAAAAATAATCATGTCTTTCATTAGTTATCTCTTTCCGATTCCGAAAAGCCGGGCAAAAAAGCCCCTTCGTTTCTGCTCGGGTCGCTTGGTGACGGAAGCCGGAGCGGATTTTGTCGATTTTACGCCATCCGCGCGAACTGTTTTACCTGCCGTGACGGGAAGCTGAGCTTTGCCTCCAGGCTTTGCGACCGGTTGTGGCTTCGGGGCGGCTTTGGCGGTTACTGGATTCTTCGGTAGTGGCACCAGTTGCGCTTCCAGGACGATTGGTTCCGACGCGGTCTGCGGTTCGGCAGGGGCAACAGGAGATTCGTTAGACTGCGCGGCCATTTGCTTTATGTCAGGCGCCGGTCTCGGGGCGGCAGCGCCCGCGGCAGGAGCACGATTGATGTGGGAATATTTTTTATTGAGGCCGTCAATAACGATCTTGCCGATCAGTTTCAGAGAATCGAAGACACCGATACCTTTATTCGCAATTGCCTCGCTCCACGGAAGGTTATAGCGATTTATCTGCTGCTGCAGATCTTCGATCGGAAGCGCATTCGGAAGATCGCGTTTGTTATATTGAATGATGATGGGAAGTTCCTCGCGATTGTAGTGGTATTCGGCGAGGTTGTCCTCAAGATTCTGAAAGCTCTCCAGATTCTCGGCGATTTTATCTGCCGCCGAGTCGGCGACGAAAACCAGCCCATCGACCCCGCGAAGTACAAGCTTACGTGTAGCGTTGTAGTATACCTGTCCCGGAACCGTATACAGTTGAAATTTGGTGGCAAAACCCTTGATTGTCCCCAGGTCCACCGGTAGAAAATCAAAAAACAGGGTCCGGTCGGTTTCCGTAGCAAGTGAGACCATATCGCTTCGATGCTCGATCGGCAACTTCCGGTGTATAACTTGCAAGTTGGTAGTTTTTCCACTCAATCCGGGACCGTAATAAACAATTTTTACACTTATTTCCCGCGCTGCGTAATTGATCGATGCCATAGATTATCCTTTGATTTTGGATTACCGCCGCGTTCTGCCGATCCCACTCGTTCCCTTGTATAACTGTTTTAATATAGTTTGTAAGATTTATCTCAGGCAAGAGGCAGCTCTCCATGGCGAAAAGCGATTTCGGTGACAAGCTTGCTGATAGTTTGCATTTCGTACACAAGACATTGGTATGCCGAGGTCAAAGAAGGCCGCTATGCCAAAGGACGTGGAAACTGGCGGCAGGCATGGAAAGACGAAAAGATATAAAGCGAGAATGCACTGGCGGAATACCCACCCCCCGACCAGGTATGCGGCATGGTAACCGGCATAGTCGCGGAGAGATCCGCCCCCGAGGTCTTGATAAAGCCTATGTTGACTTTGCGAGCTTACTGACAAACTTTGTCAAGCGGGTTTTGTTGTTGGCTGCCTTATTGGCGTGAATGATGCCGGTTTTCACGCTTTTGTCGATGACTGAATACGCGGTCTTGAGCGTTTCGGCGGCCTTTGCGTTGTCTTTGGAATCGAGGACGTTTCGCACGGCGGTTTTTAAACGGGAACGCGCTTCGCGATTCGCGACGTTGTGTCTAACGTTTTTGCGCGCCTCTTTTTCCGCCGATTTGTGTCTTTTCATTAATAAACTCCTTGCCGGGTAAGGGTAACTGCACCTTGAAAAATAAAAATTAACCGATTTTTGAAGATTGTAAAAATAATTCCGCATGGAAGGGAAAGGCAAGAAACACAGAGATGTGCGAGGTGCGTGCGAGCCTGCATTGAAGATGCAAAGCAGATATGATAAACGCAGAAGTCGGAAACGGAAGGTATTTTTCACCTATTGACACCGATGCAAGAGTGCTGACCGGATAACAGTCGCCCGTGCAGGAAACAGAGGGCAGGGAATGATCCATGGCATCTCGTAATACTCCTCCATCGGTCCCCTTCAAGGGCGACTTCTGGAAGCCTTGCCCGGGAACCGGGGGCGGGTACCTCTGCTGCGGGTACCAGATTCTTTCCCCGGCGCAGGGGTGCGGCATGGAGTGCCGTTATTGCATTCTGCAAGTATATTTCGACGATCCCAGACCGGTGAATTTTTCAAATTACGAGGATCTCGAACGAGAAGTGGCGCTGAAAATGACTGGCAGGCAAGGGGTAGTGCGGTTCGGGACCGGTGAGTTGACAGATAGCCTTTATGCCGAGCCGGCGGTTGGTCTTTCCCGCCGAATTGCCGCAACAATCGAGCCGTATGCCAACGCCGTCGTGGAGTTCAAGACTAAAAGCACAAAAGTAGACAGGCTTGCAGGCATCGCACGTCCGGAGCGGATCGTCATTGGCTTTTCCGTCAATACCCACAGGATGATCACGATGCATGAAAAAAAGACTGCGCCACTCGATCAAAGGCTCGCTGCCGCAGCGCGATGCGAAGCAATGGGATTTCATGTGGCGTTTCATTTCGACCCGATGTTCGTCTACGAAGGGTGGGAGACGGAATATCGGGAGGTGGTCCGGGCGATATATTCTCACTTGAGGGAGCCTCGATCCATCGCCTGGATCAGCCTCGGCGGATTTCGTACCAATCCCGCGCTCAAAAAATATCTGCGCAGATTCGGATCCCACCTGCCGCTTTTCGCCGGGGAGATGATCGTCGGCCTCGACGGCAAGCTGCGTTATTTTCGCCCCCAGCGGATTGCGCTCTTCAAGGCCATGCAGGAGGAGTTCTCCCGGCAGCATCCCGATGCCCCCCTTTATCTCTGCATGGAAAGTCGTGAGGTCTGGGAGGCATCCGGAATGGCAATACGCATTCCGGATGGACTGCCAGCGTACCTCGACCGGCAGGCCGAAAGAATACTGGCCCGGAGATAGACGGCCGAACCCATATATTTTATGACAATGGAAACTCGATTGAAGCATCGAACCCATCCTGCCGCCACTGCCCTTGGTTCCATTGAAAGAGGATCGAAGCCGCGTGTCGTTGCGGTTGTCGATAGCATAGTTCCTGTTGTTGACCTCATTCAACTAAAACGCCAAGGGATTGACATGCTTGAAATCAGAGTCGACCTCATTGAAACCACACTCGCATGTATAGTTAAATATATGGGTGATCTTACCGCACACGTCGGACTGCCGCTCATCGGCACGGTGCGTGAAAACACAAAAACCGCTCCGGATCGTCTGCGGATTTTCCGGACGATCCTGCCTCTTGTCCATGGGGTCGATATCGAACTCGGGTGCGCGATTTTGCCCGAGGTAGTTGCTGAAGCGCATCGGTTGGGGAAAACGGTCATCGTTTCCGAGCACGACTTTGAAAAAACACCCCCGGATACGGCTCTGCAATCGATTGTCGATCGGGCGAAAACCGCGGGAGCCGATCTCGTCAAGATCGCGGCCATGGCCCGAAACAAGGACGATGCCCGGCGGCTTCTGCGATTTGTCAAATCTTGTGGTTTTCCCATCGCCGCATTCGCGATGGGGGAGATTGGAGCCTCTTCACGCGTGCTTGCCTGCGAAAACGGCTCACTATTTACTTACGGGTATATTTCAAAGCCGGTCGCGCCGGGCCAGCTTTCGGCGGTTGAATTGGCCGGAAAAATCAAGAGAGAATAAAATTTAATACCAACCAAAATCTCTGACTTTTTATTCCTTTATTCTTCCGGTCTCCGGATCGCGAAAATCCGGCAGCATCACATTGCCCCAATCGTCGAAATCGAATCCCACGGACAGGGAGTATCGGTCCCCGCCATTCTGCCCAGGGTCAGCAATCGTTTTGGTAAACCCGCGATCCCAGCGCAGGCTGACCGCCAGCGGAATGCCGCTGAACATGGTGGCCTGTAAACGAAGTTCGGTACCGTAGGAAAACACCCAATGGCTTAAATCCAGGAGTTGCGATACGCTGGTGGCGCCGGCGCCGCCGCTGAAGTTCAAACAGCCATAGAGTTTCTCAAAGTAAAAGATCCAGAGTTTTTTATCGATGAGCGGAGGAGAGAGCGGGAATCGGTAGGAAACCGCTCCGTTTAGCACAAGCGGACCGGTAACAAGGACCGTGTCATTAGGTTCATTTGTTACATTTGTCGTGTCGTTCTTGGTACCATTCTTGACAATTTGATATTGCGTGACCGTATTTTGATAATAAAAGGTGTAGCCCGGGACCCAGGCGACCGGAAGGTAGAACGAGGGGAAGGCGGACGTATCACGATGAACGACATCAATCGCATCGCCGCGCAGATCGAAGTGCAGATCGCCGAAAAAGGGAGCCGCGGTGCCATATTTTATATGGGCAACCACTTCATGATATTGAAAGTTGTACTGATTTTCCTCGGCTTCACCGTTGGCATCGGTCGTGAAGGGGTCATCCTGATTGGTTGAAAAAAGCTGCCAATAACTGTATTGCAGCTTGGCGGCGTAGCCCCGCGGAGAGATCGAACTGCGGGAGTCCTTGGCCTGTTCCATGGCCGTTATCATGGCGCCGACGCGATACTCTTTTCCCAGGTTATAATTGAAACCCCCATAATCCGGAATATCCTCGAGGACGTCGTAGCGATTCAACCCGGTAAGAAGATGCACGGCGAGTTGATCTTCACCCGCATCCATCCCGCCGCCCGATCCTTCAAGGTAATGGGAAACCAGAAAATCGAGATTCTGAAGCCGTATGTTGTAAGGGATGTAATCGGTCACCTGATTGGTCTCATCGTACGCCGAGTCAACTCCGGCTATACCCAGGAGGGAATAGTCGAAGGAAAGGGTAACCGGCAGAATTTGGGTGGAGCCGTGCAGCCACACGTCGAAGCTCTGCCGAATATCAAGAATTCCATCGTTCAGGTTGATCAGGTTCTCGTAGGGAACGAAGAGGAACAATCCATCGAGTTCCGTTCCCATTCCCAGCCATGAGTAGGGGTCCATGAGATTGAACGTGGCGCCAATCTTGAATGCCGAGGCGCCGGAGTAGACGTTATTCGCTTTTGTATTGAGCTGCTCAATCAGCGCCGTCGGGGTCATGAGGAACTGCCGCGGCAGTTTCGAGTAGGGGCGGTGGGTCGGCGCGAGAAGCTCCTCGCTGGCGAGGCGGGGCAGCGGAGAGCGCGCGATAATCGATGAATCGACGACGGTGTCGCCGAGAGAGGTGATGGATTCAAGAAGATAGATGCCATACCCGGCGGAGTCATAACTGGCGAAAGCCAGGCGTTTCCCATCCGGAGAGACTGCCGGTGCAAAAGCGCTGCCGAGGACATTCGTCACCCTGCTGACAGCGCCGGTTTCGAATCCATAGCGATAAATGTTAAAAATGCCGGTTTTGTCGGAGGAAAAGTAAAGATATTTGCCGTCGCCGCTGAAATACGGATCGCGGATATCGCAGGGTAGGTTTAAAAACTGTTTCGTCTCGTGGGAGGCGGTATCGTAAAACCCGATTTTGCGGTAGTCCTTATCAAAATAACTGTAGGCGATGGTTCTGCCGTCGGGCGACCATGCCACGCTGTAAATGAAGTAGATATTCCGGGCGGATGAATCCCGGTTCGGATAAATGATCCTGAACGTCTTTCCGGAGGTATCGGTTATTGCCAGGAAAAAACGGTCGTAGTCGCGCTTTGCAGCAACGAGGCGATCGCCGCTCGGTGAGAAAGCCGCGCTGAAGATTCCCTTCTGAGCCGTGACCTGCCGTTCGGTTTTCTTCGGAAAAAGCCGGAAATGCTCCTTATCGGGCGGCAGCGCATCGGTAAAAAGATCGAGGGTGCGATAGCCGCCGCGATCGGGCGGAAGTTCGGATTTTTCCGATTTCGGGCTGCAGAAGGCAATGCGGCCGCTTGGCGCATGAATATCGTAAAAACCGTTGACATTCATCTCCGGTTTTATTTTTTTTGCTTCCTTGAGCGATGTATCCAATTTGCAGGAAAAGAGAATTTTATGTCCGTAATCAGCGGCGCCGTTTGAGAGGAAATAGACCTTTTTCCCGTCGGGCGAAAAACGGGGCCAGTAATTTTCATACCCGAGTTTATTGATTTTTTTGCCGGGAACGAGCGTTCCGAGCCTTTCCTTTTGCAAGCCATAGCGTTTTTCGAGATTTGATTTCCACTCGGCGTACAGTTGGCGGGCCGGAATGCCGATTACCGCCTTTATCACGTCGTCAAAGTTAAAATAGGCAAGGCTTGAACTTGTGCGCGCCATTGCCACGACTTTGTCATAGCCGTATTTGTCGGCGATATAGGAAACCATGGAAAAACCCTGATTGTACGCTTTTTCAAAGTCGTCGCCCTTACCCGCGAAAGTCTGCATGTGATCCCAGGTGATGAGATGATGCGACAGCGTGAGCGATCGCAGCAGCATCTCCCGGTGGCTGTCCCACCGGTCCGCACCGTACTTGCTGCTTGAATACTGGGCTATTCCCTCGGCGAACCAGGGCGGGAGGATGTCCGGCGGCCACATCTGGAAAAAATTGATCTGGACCGGCTCGTTCGGGTGCGTGAAATAGCCGAACTGGATCCCGTACATCCACCATGGAAACTTAAGCGCGAGCGGGATCGAGCATTGATGGGCGAATTCATGCGTGATGACATCGTCGAACCACGCGTGGCTGCCGCGCAAGTCAAAATCGAAATCGTGGGTCCAGAGGATAATGAAATTAAGATTGGCAAAAGTGAGTCCGTTGCTCTCGTCACCGTCCTGAAGGAGGATCTGGGTCTTGTTCGGCAGATGAACATTATAGATTTTCTCGTATATGACGTATAACTGCTCAAGCTTGTCGCCGACGGGTTTAACCAGATGCTCGATGCCTCTATGATAGTAGATCGTGAAATGCGGCGTCTCTGCGGTAAAACGCTGCATGGCGTATCCATTCCACGACGTAGCCATGACACCGCGGGAAACCAGGATGGCAAACAGCAGGCACGGGATGGTTATTCGGGCAAGGCGCGACGGTCGCATCGTTATCGCGTCACCGCCAGTTTCCAGAATTTTTCATATTTTTTGCCGCCTATGGTCGCTCCCATCCGGCAACGATAAAGCGCCGGGCCGAGCCGGGAAATCGGTACCTGAAATTCGTTATAATCAGGATAGTTGCCGGTAAGGGCCGACGGCGGAGTCCCCATGGGGGTCGAGGAAAAAACCGAATAGCCGGAGAAGGTCACGATGTCGAGCCGGACATTGGTTGCCGGTCCGGAAAACTGATACCGGAATGTTACCTGATTGTAAAGTGATTTCTGGACCGGATTTGGATAGCTGAAGAGGGTAATCGGCGGCGTTTGCGTCGTGTCGATCGGCAACAAGCCGGTTCGGAAGGCAAAGGAGCGGCCATTGTCGTAGCCCGTCTGTGGCCAGAACAGTGAGTCCGGCAGAATGGCGCTTCCCAGCCGGTAGCGATAGATCCATCCGTTTATGGCAGGCACGAACAGATCCACCGGGCCGTTGGCGGTCATGCGCGCGGCCAGCGGGGCGGCGGCTGGCGAAGAGCCGGTCGTTATCGGCCAGTTCGAGGCATACGGCGGCGGCTGGGTGCCCGGAGGCAGGGTGACGGTGATACCGGGGCGTTTGCCGGCAGCATCGACCGCATCGATAAATCCGCCCGGCGTGACAAAGGGAGTGACGAGAGAATCTCCCACCGTCAGCAGCGTATCGATGAGGCTCTGCGTGAGTTCGCCCATGCTGTCGAGACCGCCGGTCGACGGGTCCTGGTACCAGATCATGCCCTTTGCAATATTTGCCTTGACGATTTTATCGACGCTGAAAGTCGCATTCTGGCCGGTGGGCGATGAAAAGAGGACCGTGGGCTTGCGCGTGCTGCCGGTGACCACGACGGGCGACGAGGTGATGCTGCCGCGCTGGTACCAGAACCTGTTGTCAAGATACGACGGCCATCCGTAGACAAGAACGCCCTTGTAGTTAAAGGCGTAGAGACCATTTGTGCCGCCTACGATGATGTCGGGATACCCGTTCTGGGTAAGATCAGCAAGCGACGGTGCGGCATTATTGACGGGCAGGCCGGCGCGGTTCCCCTTTGCAAGCGCGATCTGGGTTGCGGAATCGATATTGGCGTATTTCGACGGCCAGTCTGACGGAGCGGCCGTCCAGCCAGGCGCAAGCTGCAAGGTCTTCTGCATGTACTCCCACAGCCCGTGCCGGCTGTCGCACACCACGATCTCGCTCGAACTGTCGCGGTTGAGATCGCCGGTGACGAGGGTGAACGGTCCAATTGCATTTGTATCAAGTTTGACATGGCTTACGCGAGAGGAGGTATCGGTGCACAGAGAAAGGGTCCCGTCGGTCTGAATAACGGCAATGGTATGCGGATTTTCGCGTATAGCGGCGATAGCGCAGACGGGACTGTTGGATGTCAATGAATCCGACCGCACGGTATCGATGCCGCTGCCGAAAACGACGCGGCCGCCCGTGCAACCGATTGCCCAGGCCGAATCGCCGCTCCGGTAGCCGCAGACATACGATGATGGCGCGGCCGCCAGCCTGACGGTATCCCAAACTGCGGAGGTCGGCGAGAGAGCGGTAAGAAGCCGGATGCCGAGGCTTCGGGATGGGATGAAAACCTTGTTGGCGACCACACTGGGCATGGTAAATACCCCGGCGGTGCTGTCGATGCAGAAAAGGGTATCGACGTTGCGAAGGGTGTCGCCACGTACATCGAGGCGATTGACGGCAACCATGGTCTGGCCATAGGTGATCCCATCGTTCGCGGTCGTGGTATCGGTACCGAAGGCATAGAGCTTTCCCGACGAATCAAGCAACACGAGTTGCTGGGCGTTTGCGTTCGGGTCAAGGTTGGCCGTCACCGGATCGAAATAACCTCCCGGCGCCGCCAGCTTGGGCCACCCGGGAACGAGATAATTCCAGGAGGCGCCGGCGGTCAGAACGCTGTCGCAATAGTTGACGGTGACAAAGTCCTGAATTGCATCAACCTCGGTATCCCGCGGTGAGGCCGGCTTCGGAAAAGAGAGGGAGAGATAGGTATTGCCGCCGTCATTGCTCTGAGTGGAGGGCTGGGTATACGGGCCGAATCCGGTAACGGAAATGTCGGCGGCGGGTGGAGCTTCAATATCGAAATGGGGCCAGACATCCTCGGCGCCGCCATAATTGTAGGTCACTACCTGATAAAAGACGTTCGAAAATGCCACGCCGATGTCCTGCACGCCGGAGGCCTGGACGAGATCGACGCCCCGATATGACGAGTCGGCATTTACGAGATCCTGCGACAGGCGGTTTCGTATGATATTCTCATCGATATGCCAGACAAGGATCCCCGCGGCCGGGAGGCTGATATCGTTGTTGCGGACCTTCAGGATAACATTCGAGGCGGCGCTGCCACTTGTCAAAAGAACGTTTGCGGGTAAGTTCACATTGAAAGGGTAAGCTGCGACGACCGGAATGTTCTGCGATCCGAGAGTCGCGGTATCATACAGATACAATCCTGGATTGACATGTCCAGTGGAATCCCGGAGATTCCGCTGCCGGTTTTCAATGAGATAGTATTCATGGTCGTTAATCGGCACGAGTAAAATGGTCGTATCGGTTCCGCTGAAGGAGGCCGCCTGGGCCGCGCTACGATCGAGCACCGTTGTCACCGCTTTAATTGAACTCGATGAGTTGGCGCCGAGCGGGGCTGCCTTCGCATTGTCCCATCCCATGAACGCGCGGACCCATGCCGACGGGTAGGGAGGGATGAAACCGCTCCCGGCCGAATAGCCGGCGAAATCCATGATGCAGAATGCGCCTACGCCCGATTCTCCACTGGAGGTCGAGAAAAGGTCGGGAATGCCGAGCTGCCTGGCGATCTGATTGACGAGAACTCCCTGGATGCCCCAGCTCAGGCCCTCCTGATTTGATGTCTCGGAGCTCATCATGATTTCGGAAATCAGGAGGCTGTCACCACCGGCTCCCTTTACCCGTACTCCGGACTGCGCGAGCCCCAGGCTGTCGGCGTACATCTGGAACCAGGGCGCGCTGACAAAGGCGTCGATCATATCGGCGGGATTATCGCGTCCCGTGCCGTTCGCCCCGCCGTTTGTCAAATATGACGCGCCCGCATGAAAGATGAGGAATGCGACCTTAACATTGTTTGAATCCCGTATCGTACTGTCAGCGGCGTTTAAATGCAGTTGCGCGAACGGCGATCCGGCCGAATCGGTCGCGGCCGCCTTCAGCGCGTCGCGAATGAAAAACATGAGTCCCTGAGTTTTGCGGTCATAGTACTGGTCCCAGGACTCCGAGTTTTTTTTTCCGCCCGGCGAATAATAGAGAACGCCCTTGGGCACGTGATATCCCGTCTCGCTGTTGCCGCCCTTCAAGACTTGCCTCGAAGCAACGGTCGGATAGATCGTCGATTGCAGCACCAGTCTGCCGCGGGAAACTTTCGTGTAGTAGGCGGCAATCGCCTGGAGTTGCAGTGCAAAGTAGGCGGAATCGTGCTGAAGCCGGTCGTACGGGTACGTTGTATCACTATTAAGATAGTCGGCCAATTCATCCGGGTCGTTGGTGTTTTGCTGGTTTCCCATGCCGAAGAGCCCGTTACCTGCCATTAACGTCGAAGAGTCCCACTGGCCGTTATTGAACTCGACGCGAAGGGCGATGATGTGGAGCGTATCGTTCTGTGCTGGCGGGACGAAGTTGATGGACCATTGATAATCGGCGCCGGTCACTACCAGTTTCTGGGTTGATACGGTTTTCAAGAGATATGGGTGCGGTCCCCGTGGACCTCCGGTAACATTCGCCTGCAAGGCGGCGATTGCCTTGAGATGGGCGGCTCGAACGTTGGCGGCGCGGACAACGGCGGGGCAATTAGTTGAAAAACTCACCGCAATGCAAAAAAAAACGGCGCCGACAAAACCCTGTCGTGGCATGGTTAAGATCCCTGCACTTGCTTAAAGTTTAAATAAGAACGAGAAGCGCATCTGGCCGTCCCGCGCGCCGCTCGATCCCTGTTCCGAGGAATTGAATGCTTGAACTACCCCTGAGAAAAAGCCTTCGGGCGAGTAGATATACGACCAGTCAAAGTTCATGTTGCCGTAGTTTAACCCCAGCCCGAAGTCCCACTCGAACCGTTCGCCGGCAACATCGCAGAGAAACCCGGTACGGAGGGCAAGGAAATGCGAGTACCAGTATTCGGCCCCTAAATGGTAGACTACCTCCTGTAATTGCTCCGCCGGCGTCGTTTCGCCCGATGTCGTGTCATGAAGAAGGTCCGACCATAAAGCTTCATAAAAAGGAGGGGGGTTGCCATCGCCGTTATTCGTTACCACCTCACGGTCACAATCGAAAAGAATCTTCACATCATGCACCGGCGTCTGAATAGCTTGGTAAGCGGCGCCTAAGCGCAGGGTGAACGGAATGGGATCCTTGTCATCCGGATCGGTATAATAGACGCCAGGACCCATATTCTGGAGCATGAAGCCCAGTGACAGGTTCTTTGTCAGAAATTCCCGTTTCAGGATTCCGAGGTCGGCAGCAAAGGTCGTTCCGACCCCTCCGCCCTCATACCCTGGTGCAAGGGCGCTGTAGGCGAATTTCACGTTCAGGCCCATGGACATGGTTTGTGAAAAAGAAACGCCGTACGAACCGCCGAGGACCATTTCGTATGAGTGAAGCGATCCGGTAACCACGCCGAAGTTATCGGTAATTTCATTGGTTCCCATATTGACAAAATTTAACGAGAGGCCGGCGGTTCCCCACTCGTCTAATCCCAAATACTCCAACGGGACGACTAAACTGCCGTACATGTGCCATAAGTCGGAGAGACGGAAAGCGGGGAGCAACTGCTCGTAAAACAGCGACGCCTGCATCTGCGCCCACTCATATTTATTAAGCGCCTGATCCGTCGCTACCCACATGTCGTTGCCGAATGACGCGAGGCCGCCGACGACATCTCCGCAGAGCACGTTTTTCGAATGATATACTTTCCACTCCGGGACATAATCGACACCCGTCCCCGCCTTTGAGGCGACCGCGCTACCTTCCTTGTAGGTAATGACTCCCTTATTAGTGCCGATCCAGACCGTTCCATTGGATTGTTCGGAAAAGCACCGCACCGTGCTTCCCGGAAACCTGAACCGCTTCCACGATTTTCCCGAAAAAAAGGCAATGCCATTTTCTCCGCCGACCCATAATTTCCCCTGCGAGTCGTAGAAAAGCGCTTGAACGTGAGAGGAAAGCAACCCACGGGTGGAGTCAATCAGCGTAATTGCCGGTTTGGTCAGGTTGGCACACCTGAAAAGACCCTTGGCGGTGCCTGCATAGAGAACGGTATTGGAATCTGTTCCCAGGGCAACCGAAGTGATCATTGTTTCGGTCAGTCCGTCGGCAACGCCGATTTTCATCCAGTTTCCATCCTTATACACGCCGATTCCGGCATCGGTCCCGACTGCAACGTCACCGTATTTTCCCAGGGCGATGGACGTAATGAAATTGGATGGCAATCCTTCCGCAACGGTTATCTTGTTCCATTTGGATTCACTGCAGGACCAGAGTCCGTGCGGCGTGCCCACCCATAGCCGCTCCGACTCATCCATGGCCATGGCGGTAACGCTGTCGCTGACTGCAATTGAGAAAGGAATTTGCAGTTCCACCACATCCTTCAGCTCGGTATCGTTTTTCTTGAGGAGGTCTACGATCTGGTCCGACATGCGATCAGCGGCAATTGAATCGACATAGGGAGTTAAAATAAAATAAATTTTTGCCGCTGTCCGGTCGCCCGGCGACAGCTCCATGACGGCACGGGCAAGCTGATCCGCAGTAGTCTGGCGCCTGGCGAGGAGCGAATCGACAAGGCCGGTATGCAACTCCGCCGCGATAGCATTGAAACGCTTCATTTCGATCTTGTTTTCAACGCGAATTTTCCAAGCTGCATTGCTGATGCTCTTATCATCATCGATATTGAGATATCGCCGGGCAATGGTTTTCAGCTCATCACTCTCTTCGACCAGATAGGTTTCGCTTGACTCCCAGGTTTTACCCGTATAGCGAAGGATCCCATTGGGTGTACCCGCCCAGACAAGCTGGCTCGCAAAAACCGAACTTTTGTTGTGAGTGGCGATGGCAACAAATGGACCTTTGCCTTTTATAAACGCCTTCCAGGAGTTGGCCAGGGGATCAAGCCCCAGCCCGGCCGGATTGTAATAGGTCGCTTCCGCGTCGTCGGCCAGGCCGGTAAACGCTTCCCCTGTGCCGGTCGCTCTCGCCCCAGGCGGCATTACAAGCGTGATCACTGCCGACTGCCCGATTGCGCACCATGTCGCCGAAGCGCTTATTGCAATGATAAATACCACACTTGCCAATGCACTTCGTTTTACTCTACATTGAAATAGACTCATTATGGAAGATTCCTTCGGTTATCGGATCAACGACAGATTGAGGGTGATTGTTCACAATCAGGTATCGCAATCAAATCTTTATTCTCCCCTTGACGGCAGTGTTCCCTGCGCGCGGCCGGATCTTCGGGGTTATCCTGGCGCAAAATGAGATAATCTTTGGGGTGCATCATACATGAAATAGGGGCAAAACCAATGGAGTTTTTAAACATTTCTCCCGCGTAACTGGTTTCCCCCCGTTTAAAATACAATCCCCCTATCTTTCAAGGACTTCCCTCGGATGAATCGGGAAAATGAAAAAGCAGCGCCTGTCATGCATTTTCCTCTAATAAGGACGCTGCTCGCTTCCATTATTGGGGCTACCGATCGGCAGGATTCTGCCGATCGGCATCAGAAAGGAATTTCACTCTATATCTTCGTTTATGAAAAAAAGATATTTTCGAATTTCCGTTTTCATATCGGGACGGATTCATTTCGGAAGAATGTCAAAATGATCGTTATCGCGAGAAAAACCACAACAACTATGACGGGGTTGTCGTACGATTTCTCTGGAAAAGGTTCTGATCAGGAGAGGCATATGAGGCATATAAAATAAATTGTAATCAAAAATATCTCTTTTCATCCCACAATAGAGCGATTTATTAAAAGTCGTTGAAGCAGGGAAAGTGACGAAAGGATTCATCTTTTTCCCCACTCCATATTTGGTACAAAAGGAGAGTTGTATTGACTTCGTTGAGAATTCGGATTTATCTTTATATGCTCTCGCGGGAGTAACTCAATGGTAGAGTGTAACCTTCCCAAGGTTAAGGTTGCGGGTTCGATCCCCGTCTCCCGCTTTTTCAATTCCTGTAATAATCTCTCATAAAATCAAATACTTACACCGCACCGTAGACTGAAGGGCTGTTTACATCCTTTCCGATCCGTCCTTTTTTTGTTACTGGAGAGCCCTTTGGGAGGTCGGGGAATGGTAAGCGAGGAAAGAGATGGGACACCATCTTCACCTTTCTGAAATTCCTGATCCAAGATAGGAAGCGCCGTATTCTATGCCATTGAATTATTTCATCTTATCATGGAATTAATCGATTTGGATACTATTTTATAATTATTTGGTGTAATATTTATTCATAAACACTATAAAATATCGCCAAACTTTATTATATTATCTTCATATCCCTGTAGCAGTTATGCTAGGAATGATACAATCTTTCTATCAATGGTAACTATTTAACTTAACAAGGAGGGGGAGTTATGTACAAACTGGGAATGACGATTGTTTCCCTGTCGGTGCTTGCTGCTTCTGCTTTGGCAAATGTACCGGGCGGCGGAACGACCGGCGCCAATGTCACCGTAACGGAAGCAGGCGGCAATGTGACAATGAGCAACGGAATCGTGACGCTCACGATTCAGGAGGCCAGTGGAACCATCACGAACATAACCTGGGGCGGAAGGAACCTGCTTGCTGGAGGCACCGAGGGCGGCAAGGTTTACTGGGAGCTGGAAGAGGGCAACGGCGTCTACAAGCTATTGACTGATCCAACGACGAACGGCGGCGACTGCGCCGTGGTACAAATGTCCATGAATGGTGCAGCCGCGACCCCTGCCTTGGACGTGACCATAGACTATGCGCTCCTGCGGGGCAACACAGGTTTCTACGCCTGTGGCATCCTCTCGCACCCCGCGAACTATCCCGCCGTCAATGGCGGTGAGTGGCGCGTGAATATCTACTGTGGCGGGATGTTCGACTGGCTGAGCGTCGACGCCAAGAAAAACAGGCTCATGTGCACCATGTCCGACTGGGCGAACGCCATCGCGGTCGCGGGCGCCCCCAAGGAAGTTATGGAGCTGACCACGGGTATTTACAAAGGTGAAGATGAATGCAAGTACAGCTACAGCGCCGATTACGGTGAGTTAGAGGGAGGCTGGGGATGGAGCTCCGACACCGATAACATTGGAATCTGGACCACAATGCCGAGTCTCGAATACTACCAGGGCGGACCCAAGAAACGGGAACTCACGTGCCAGGCCGGCGTGGCCATGTTGAACATGTTCGGGGGCTCGCACTACGGCATGGGCAACAGTGAAATCGTTGCCGCGGGCGCGACCATGCGCAAGATCTACGGTCCCTTTTTCTACTATTTTAACCAGGGAGTCGGGGCGGGATTTATTGACAACAACATTAATGACCCGTCCACCCAGGCCAAAGCCCTGGCCCAGGCTAACAGCCTGTTTCTCGATGCCCAGGCCCAATCCGCGGCAGAGCAGTCTGCTTGGCCCTACACCTGGTTTCCGGATACCGGGTACAAACAAGAAAGTGGTCGCGGCACGGTGACCGGCACCTTTGCCATCAGCGATACGGGCGCGCGTAACGCCTCACCAGCCAATATGTGGATCGGCCTGGCGCCCGACGACGGCGGCGTGAGTTTCCAGGAACAGTTCTTTACCTACCAGTTCTGGGTCAAGACCGGCGCGGGCGGGGTCTTCACCATCCCGCATGTGCTGCCGGGCACCTATAACCTGTGGGCCTTCGGACCGGGGGATGTGGGCACCTTCAAGAACGCTACGCCAATCACGGTCACGGCTGGACAATCGCTGAATCTGGGCACGGTAACGTGGACGCCGCCGCGCACCGCATCCACCATCTGGCAGATCGGCATTCCCGACCGCGACTCTCACGAGTTTCTGAATGGAGACTCACTCTACATGTACTGGCCGACGTCCTGGGTTAATTATGCCGCTGATTTCGGCACCGGAATCACCTACACGGTCGGCACGGACGACTACGCTACGAAATGGAACTACTCAATGATGAATGCCCAGACCTGGAAGGTGAACTTCACCTTGCCCACGGCTCCCACGGCGGGAACCAACGGGCGATTATACGTAGGGCTGGCATCCAGCGATGGTTCCAACCCCCAGTTCAGCCTCAATGGCACCGTTATTGGAAACTTTCAACCGGGGTTCACGTCCGACGCGGTGACCCGCCTGGGCAGCCACGGTGCGTTCTGGGACACTGCGGTAGTGTTCAATGCAAATCTGCTCAAGGCGGGGGCCAACACGCTTACCATCACCCAGGGCGGAGGGAACTTGACTTGGGACTGTTTGCGCATGGAAGCCGATGGCACCGGCATCGTTTATAGCAATGTCGTCAACGAGAAGTCACCCCTTCCCCTGGTCCGCCGGGCAATCTCCTGGCAGGGAACCGCTCTGGAAGGGGACGGCGTTCACGGCGTGGATTTAGTGAGAGCGGATGGCCGGATAATCGCGCATTCCAATGCGGGGCAGAGGCTGGATCTTTCCCACATCTCGCATGGAATCTACTTCGCACGCTGCGGCGCGGAAGTCTTTCCCGTGGCCTGGACGCGGTAGGCGGTAATTGCATCGCTTTCACTGGTTTTGCCCTTTTAAACGGCATTTAAATGCCGTTTAAAAGGGCTTTATTCCCCTGTCTCGTCTACCGCCAAGACAGGCCGTACCTCATTGTCAAGGCGAAGTCTTAAAGTACGTAGCATCCGCACCTAAGCGTACTTTTCTTAAAATGAGCGCCTGCAAAAACCTTCAGTCCTTTTTATCGCACCGTGAGATAATCCTACTTTATGCGTTGTAAGTCGAGAATGGCAAGGGAGCGCTTGTGCCTTTGGACACGTTGTGGTCTTACTGAAATTCCTAATCCAAGATAGGAAGTGCCATATTCTATGCCGTTGAATTATTTAATGTTATCATGTGATTATTCGACATAGATATTCTTACATGGTTATTCGGGGCGACGACGTATAATAATTTTCTATCAAATGCCAGTGCATTTTATTATATTAATTTATACATTTAATACATTTATACAGTGATTGTAGCATTTTTGTGCTGGCATGGAGCAATTTTTCCATACAGGTGCGACTAATTTAACGAGGGGGTGGAGTTATGTACAAGCTGATCATGGCGATTGTTTCCCTGTCGGCGCTTGCTGCTTCTGCTTTGGCCAATGTACCGGGCGGCGGAACGACCGGCGCTAATGTCACCGTAACGGAAGCAGGCGGCAATGTGACAATGAGCAACGGAATCGTGACGCTTACGATTCAGGAGGCCAGCGGAACCATCACAAACATAACCTGGGGCGGAAGGAACATCCTTGCCGGCGGCACCGACGGCGGCAAGGTTTACTGGGAGTTGGAAGAGGGCAACGGCGTCTACAAGCTATTGACTGATCCAACGACGAACGGCGGCGACTGCGCCGTGGTACAAATGTCCATGAATGGTGCGGCCGCGACTCCCGCCCTGGACGTGACCATTGATTATGCGCTCCTTCGGGGCAACACAGGTTTCTACGCCTGTGGCATCCTCTCGCACCCCGCGAACTATCCCGCCGTCAACGGCGGCGAGTGGCGCGTGAATATCTACTGTGGCGGGATGTTCGACTGGCTGAGCGTCAATGCCAAGAAAAACAAGCTCATGTGCACCATGTCCGACTGGGCGAACGCCATCGCGGTCGCGGGCGCCCCCAAGGAAGTTATGGAGCTGACTACGGGTATTTACAAGGGCCAAGACGAATGCAAGTACGGCTACAGCGCCGATTTTGGCGAGACCGAGGGCGGATGGGGATGGAGTTCCGACACCGATAACATCGGAATCTGGACCACGATGCCGAGCCTCGAATACTATCAGGGCGGACCCAAGAAACGGGAACTTACGTGCCAGGCCGGCGTGGCCATGTTGAACATGTTCGGGGGCTCGCACTACACGAGTAATATGCAGGAAGTCGTTGCCGCAGGGGCCACCATGCGCAAGATCTACGGTCCCTTCTTCTACTACTTTAACCAGGGAGTCGGGCCGGGATTTATCGACACCAACATTAATAACCCGTCCACCCAGGCCAAAGCCCTGGCTCAGGCTAACAGCCTGTTTCTCGACGCCCAGGCCCAATCCGCGGCAGAGCAGTCTGCCTGGCCCTACACCTGGTTTCCGGATACCGGGTACAAGCAAGAAAGCGGCCGTGGCACGGTGACCGGTACTTTTGCCATCCATGATACGGGCGCGCCCAACGCCTCACCGGACAGTATGTGGATCGGCCTGGCGCCCGACGACGGCATCGATTTCCAACTTCAGTTTTTTACCTACCAGTTCTGGGTCAAGACCGGCGCGGGCGGGGCCTTCATCATCCGGCATGTGCTGCCGGGTACCTATGCACTTTATGCCTTTGGACCCGGGGATGTGGGCACCTTCAAGAACGCTACGGATATCACGGTCACTGCCGGACAAACTCTGAACCTGGGCACGGTGACCTGGACGCCGCCGCGCACCGCATCCACCATCTGGCAGATCGGCATTCCGGACCGCGACTCTCACGAATTTCTGAATGGAGACTCGCTTTACATGTACTGGCCGACGTCCTACATCAATTACGCCCCTGATTTCGGCAACGGAATCACCTACACGGTCGGCACGGACGACTACTCCAAGACCTGGAACTACTCAATGATGAACACCCAGACTTGGAAAGTGAACTTTACCTTGCCCACGGCTCCCACGGCGGGAACCAACGGGCGGTTATACGTGGGGCTGGCATCCAATGATGGTACCAACCCCGTGTTCAGCCTCAACGGCACCACCATCGGAAACCTTAAACCGACGTTCACGTCCGACGCAGTGGTCCGCCTGGGCAGCCACGGTACATTCTGGGACACCGCGCTTATCTTCAACGCGAATCTGCTCAAGGCAGGGGCCAATACGCTTACCATCACCCAGGGCGGCGGAACCTTGGAATGGGACTGCTTGCGCATGGAAGCCGACGGCACCGGCATCGTTTATAGCAATGTCGTCAACGAGAAGTCACCCCTTCCCCTGGTCCGCCGGGCAATCTCCTGGCAGGGAACCGC
>Ga0187851_10000387_pt1 | contig 45487 bp, 36 predicted proteins | sample June2016WEW_6_10_FD_132997 | JGI IMG/M metagenome (GOLD analysis project Ga0187851, IMG submission 132997) | Peatland microbial communities from SPRUCE experiment site at the Marcell Experimental Forest, Minnesota, USA - June2016WEW_6_10 | ecosystem: Environmental > Terrestrial > Soil >...
AATCGCGTGGGCCAGAACCTGGCGCGCAACTCGGCCGCCAAGGTCGTCGTCACGATCAAAGTGATCGATTCCGATGAAGTGAACGCGTTCGCGCTGCCGGGCGGATTCATGTTCGTGAACACTGGCCTGGTCCTGACGGCAGGCCGCGAAGCGGAACTGGCGGGCGTGCTGGCTCATGAGATCGCGCACGTGGCGGCGCGGCACGGCTCCAAAGAGGCCACGCGAGGCGAGATCGCCAGCTACGCGAGCATTCCGCTGATCTTCCTGGGCGGTTGGGTGGGCTACGCCATACGCGAAGCGGCTGGACTGGCGGTTCCCATGAGTTTTCTCCAGTTCTCGCGTGGCATGGAAACGGAAGCGGACCGCCTCGGCATGGAGTATATGTACAAGGCCGGGTACGATCCCACCGCGTTTGTGGACTTCTTCGAGAAGATCGAGACGCTGGAGAAGAAGAAACCCTCGGCCATCGCGCGGGTGTTCTCCACGCACCCCATGACGAAAGACCGCATTCGGAACGCCCAAAAGGAGATTCAGGACGGTCTCCAACCGCGGCCACAGTATGTGCTGGACACCTCCGAGTTTCACGATGTGCAGCGCAGGCTGGAGGCGTTCGAGGAACGGCGCAAGGGCGCCTACCCCGCGGACTTCCCGACGCTCAGACAACGGACCCACCGCGCGGGTGGGGACGGCAAGCCGGCGGACAGCGCGGACGGGCCGCCAACGTTGAAGGGACAGAACTAATGTACGCCGCCAGAGATTGGAGGCCGGTGGTCTCTTGGGGAATGTGCGGTTCGAGACCTTGTGAAATGGCTGGGTCTCTTGGATGCCGGCCGCCTCATCTCAGCGGCACGGACGACGCGCAATGGAGGCAAGCTCCCCGGCAATTCCATCAGGGGACAAAACGAAAGGACTCGGTGCGCGTTACGCGTCCCGGAGGCTTGAAGCGTGCTCTCTCCAGCGAAAACTGCCGTGACTTCCTGTCTCCGCAGGATGGTATTGGCTGTCTTTCGGCCCTATACTTAAACCATGGCAAACGGCGCGGCAGCCTTGTGGATGAACGGCTGTGGATTGGATTGGCGCGCTCGGACGCAGCTCTTACGATTTGATTTTTGAGCCGCTCCTCGCGGACTAACTGCGCCGAATCCTGGGGAACGCACGCTTCTGGGCTGCTGGCGGGAGCTGGGTTGCGTCCAAAGGAGTGAGATGTCAGTCAGACAGTGTTGTTATAGCGCGACGGTTTTCGCCGTCATCTTCCTTCTGCGTGCGGCGGTCGCACAGTACCCTCCGCCGAACGCCCCTCCCGCGAGTGCGGCGCCAGGGGCTCAGATGACGCCCCAACAGCTTGACGATCTGGTGGCGCCGATCGCCTTATACCCGGACCCTCTTGTGGGTGAGGTGCTGGCCGCTTCCACTTACCCGATGGAGATTGCCGAAGCCGAACAATGGGTTCGGGACCATCCGAGTTGGAAACCCGCGAAGCTCATGGACCAGGCGAAGAAACAGAACTGGGATGCTAGCGTACAAGGGCTGGCTGCTTTCCCCGATGTGCTCGCCTACTTGACCCAGAATATGAACTGGACCACGCAACTTGGCAATGCCTTTCTGGCCCAACAGGCGGACGTGATGCAGGCGGTGCAGCGCATGCGGGCCAAAGCCGTGGCGAAAGGGACGCTCCATTCGACGCCGCAGGAGACCGTCACGTCGCAAGACCAGGGTGGGCGGACGATCATCGGCATCGAACCGGCGAACCCGGATGTCTGGTACGTGCCCAATTACAATCCCGCATACGTATGGGGACCGCCGGATTGGGGATACTACCCGCCGCTCTTGTACCCTGGCATCGATCTGGGTCTGGGGTGGTATCCCGGCATAGATCTCGGTCTCTATTTTGGCGGGTGGGGCGGCTGGGGATGGGGCGGCTGGGGATGGGCCCCCAACTGGTACGGCGGGAACATCTTCATCGACAATTCCTTCTTTCATCGTTACGGTTTCCGGAACTTTCAGGGAGGAGGACTGCTGGGCAGTTCAATATGGATGCATAATCCGGAGCACCGGTTGGGCGTGCCGTATGCCAATCGGGACGTGGCCGGACGGTTTGCGCGTAATGGCGCGTTCGGGGGCGGCGCAGCCGGGAGATTGGGCGGCGCCCGCGCCCAGACCTTCAATCGCAGGGAGTTGGCGCCTCAGCAGCGCTTCGGTAGTCCGAGTTTTGAGCAGCGCGGCTCGACGGGCAATCACAGTGTCTTCGGCGGTTATGACAACGGTGGGATGACGCGCATGCAAAGTGATCATGGCTTCTCAAGCATGGGAGCGGGGCGCATCGGCGGATTCGGCGGCGGGGGGATGCCCGCTGGTGGCGGGATGCGCAGTGGTGGCGGGATGGGCGGCGGCGGTGGGATGCGCGGTGGCGGAGGGAGGCGATAGCACAATGACTGGCAGACTTTGCACCATTTGCGCGGCGATGGCGATTGCATGCGCCGCGCCTTCAATCGCGCAGGAGCGTTTCGATTCTCCCGAGGCCGCTGCGCAGGCCGTCATCGACGCGGCGGACAGCCACGACTCAGCGCGGCTGTTGGCCATTTTCGGTCCACGGGCGAAAGGACTTCTTACCTCGGGCGATTCCACGCGGGACCGTGCCGAACAGGCCGAATTCGCCCGCCTCGCGCGCGCCAAGCACCGGCTCGAAATCTCTCCCATGCACCCTAATCGTGCAATTCTAGCGATTGGCGACGAGGACTGGCCGTTCCCGGTCCCCATTGCTCGCGTCAACGGCAAATGGAGCTTTGACGCCTCGGAAACCCCGGTCGAGGTGCGCGCGCGACGCATCGGCGCCGACGAGCTCGACGCCATCGAGATTTGCCACGGTTATGTGGAGGCCCAGTTGAAGTACGCTTCCGAGGATCGCGACAAGGACGGAATGCTCGAGTATGCGCCCCGCCTGATGAGTACGCCTGGCCGCCACGACGGGCTGTATTGGGAAGGCGCGAGTGAGCCGCTGGTCCCCGAAGGCCTCGCCCGCGCCGCATGGGATGGCGTCGGGAAGGGGCAAGCCAAGCCTTACCACGGATATTATTTCCGGATCCTCCAGGGGCAGGGCTCCAATGCGCCAGAGGGCGCGCACAATTACCTCGTTAAAGACAAGCTCATTGGTGGATTCGGTCTGGTAGCGTGGCCGGCCGACTATGGAGTGACCGGAATTCACACGTTCATCGTGAATCAGGACGGCGTGGTCTATCAAAAGGATATTGCGCCTGTTCCCCGCAAGCCGCCGCTACCGATAACACGCTTCGACCCCGATCATTCCTGGGAACCGGTGGATTAGATCCGCCGGCCAGGGTCCACTTTACTCGACCGCTCTATTCTTCTGTGCAAAAAGGAAGCACTGGACACAAAGGCGACGCCGCGATTAGCCGGAAGCCGCTGGCGTCGCCCGCCTCGCCAACCGCAAACACAACTGACGTTCAGCGGTTGTACAACACGTAATTTGAGTATGCGGCTTCCACCGCCGGGTCCTCCGCGGGGACCTCCTGCAAGATCCAGACGCCTGCGCCGTCAGCCAGGAAGATCAACGCTCGCGAATCGTCCCGGCCGATCGCAGTGACACCCGAAAACTCACGCAAGACCTTCGGATGCTCTAAGTCCGCATAGCTCATAATCTTGACCGATGTAGGTGACGCCACCGCCGCCGAAGACGACGGTGCGCCGAAGGCGAGGGCCGACGTGCCGGCTGCGGCGATTATGCTGCCAGGCGCTCCGTTTGTGGGGTACTCAAGATCGGTAACGACCGATGGCTGGCCGGGCTTGGTCACATCGATGATGATGACCTTCTTTCCTGCGTCGTACTCCGCATACAGGTAGTCGCTGCTGAAATGTCGCGTTGGCGCCAGTCCTGTGATGGATCCGGCGGGCAACGCGATGCGGCCGACGACGTCGATTCTGTCCTGCGGCACGGATTGGGGTTTCTTGGGACCGCCGTGCTTCGTCGCGGCTAGCGCGATTGGGGAAAGTACCGTCAGTCCCGCAATGAGCGCCCAACGCAACCCGGACGGTAGCGCCGAGGCGTATGGCATGCGTGGTTGCATTTGCATGAACGTTCTCCTCTGTCTCTGACCATAGACCCAACATGGACACCGCGCTATCCCTCGACCATATGAGTTCTCGGACTTCAAGTGATGAATTCGAGCACGAACCTGATCGGATCGTAACTCCCGCGTTGGAGCGCGTCGATCCACGACCGTTCGCCGGCGAGACGCGATGCCAACGCGACGACGGTCGATGCGCTAAGCGCGCCGCCATCATGGAGCCTTGGCTACTTGGTGGCGCCCCCGGCGGATATGCGCGCGGAAAGCCTTTCCATGTGGTCCAACCGAGCCCGGATTTCGGTTGCGTTGGAAGCCTGCGGCGCAAGCGCCAGGTAGGTGCGGAACTGCTCCGCGGCGCCGGCGAAATCCCGCCGCGCCGTCAGGATCGAGCCCAGCAGCTCCCATGCGCCCACGATATCCCGTTTCCTGTCCAGTCGCTCCGCTTCCCGAACGTCCTTTTCGGCGCCGTTCAGGTCGTGTTGGGAATACTTGGCCAGCGCGCTGTAGAAGTACATTCGCGGGGCGCCGTACGGGTCCAGTGCAATCGCCCGCGCCGTGGTTCCCTCCAACTGTGGCCATTCTTGCGCCGCGGCCTGAAGCACGGCCAGCGCCACGTAAGGCGGCAGAAACCTGGCTTCCGCCCGGATGGCCGCCTCGAAGGAGGCCCGCGCGGCCAGCGGATCGCCTTGGACCAACTGCAACTCTCCCGACTCGAACCACGCCACCGCGTATTTCGGGTAGAGGCTCGTGGCCTTTTCGAGGCTCTTAAGGGCCTCGTCCCGCTTTCCCTTAGCCAACGCTTCCCGGCCCTCCCGGAGGGCTTTCTGGGCATCCTTCGGCGCCGCCAGGGAAGTCACGCTTACCATCAGACCTTCCGCCGGTCCCAGACGGTGCAGGAAGATCACCATGTCGGTCTGGTCTGAAACTCGTCCGGCCAGGGTGATTGTTTCCGATTCGTACCCGGGCAGCCTGGCGCGCAATTCGCAGTCGTAGAGCCTCGGCCTCCAGCCGATTGCATTCCCACCCGAGGGCGCCGGGGAAAAGGGCGTTGCGATTCCCGGCCCGTCCCCCAGGCTCGCATCCTGGGTGACGTCATCGTTCCGCTCACCCAGATGGAAACTGAAGCGGCCCCTGCTGTCGGTGTACCCCTCGACCCGGGACGTCCCGTCGCACTCGCTCTCAATCGCGGCCAGGCCTTCGGGCGGCGCCAAGCCGTCCACCAGCACGCGTCCGTATAGATAGATGGGCGAAGCATCGTCAGGCCCAAAAACCGCGGGAACTCGCCGCTGGATGGTCGTCTGCGTCCCAGCGTTCCCCGAACTATCCGTCATCGTTGCGTCGCCCGAGGGGCCCCACGACGGCGGTTGCGCCAGAGCCGGACCAAGTAACAGGAGAGCCGCAGGAACGCATCCTCGGACGCACGACATCTTCATCCCCCTTTGCAAGTCGGTCCCTTCCCCGGGGTGGCCGACCGTAGTCAAATACGCTTCGCGCCCTTGAGTATCTGCTCCAATCGTTCGCAATATGCCGCAGGCCAGTCCTCAAAGGCGCCGCTGGGGCGCATTGCCGGGCCGGCGTCCGGTTCCGTTCTCGTTCGAACAACCAAGCGTTTCAAAAGCAGGAACATAGCAGCGCTTCTTGCGCGAGCGTAGCACTCACCTTGGCTCGCCCGGAGGAAGAAAGAGAGAAATGGCTATATCCGCCACTAGTTGCGTGAAAGTGCGCGTTTCCCAAGATGCGGCGCATTTCATCCGCCTGAAACGGTTCGAGAATTAGATCGTAGGCTCCGCGTTCGAGCGCGTCGATCCACAACCGTTCGTCGGCGAGACGGGACACTAGTACGACGGCGGTCCGAAGCGGTAGGCTCGCGGCCATTCGCAGGGCATCCTCCCACCCTCCTCTCTCAAACGAGAGGTCTGTCAGCAGAACACGCGACCTCGTGGCCCGCAGCCGCGCTTCTGCGTGATCCAACGTGGTGGAACGATGAATATGAATTTGTACGGAATCCACCAGCGCGGATGCTATTTCGGCCACGCGGATGGAAGATGTCAGATAAACGCAAGAAAAGCGACGCGAAGGAAAAGCTCCGGCGCGTTTTGCCGTCCTTTTCCCAGCGTCCTCCTCATCCTGGACAGACACGGTATCGTTGGGCATGATTCAGCATAAGAGCTGAGAGCAGCTAATACCATCCTGCGGAAATAGTAATTCGCGGGCAATTTGTGATGTAAAGGCGTACGGCTCGCCACGTCGGGACGTACTGCGACTTTTGCGAAATCCTACCTTGTCTTAGGGATTCTCAATCGAGGTTGCGCGCCGTATTGTTGAGTACGGAGCCTATCTTGTCCGCCACTGATTCCCGGCAAGCCCAGCGCGGCGTCACCCACTTCGGGGAGGGTTTGGCCGGTTGCCAGATTCATTGCGTCTTCATCACCTGTTTCAGCCACGACATCGAGTTTTTCCAACGCTTGCTCTTGTATTCGGAAATACGATTTCACCGCGCGGAAACGCTGGATGAGGCCGACTTTTTGCTCACGGTAACCGGAAGCAAGGTGCTTATATCCGACACCGTTTTTCTGGACGGCTCATGGGAAGACGCGCTGGACATGCTATTGCACGTCCATCCACGATCCAGCTTTCTTGTCGCCGCGGATCCCATCGACCTCAAGTTCGTCGGCGATGCGATAAACCGAGGCGCCTGCGCCATTCTCTGGAAGCCCCTGGAGTTAGGGGAGCTGATGCGCCTGGTCCGGACTGTCCACGAAGCCGCCATGGAGCGGCGCACTTTGGATGAGGCTGTCATGGCCGGAGCGCCGAGCGCGCCATCGCTTTCCAGATGAAGTGTTCGAGGGACGATCCTTTGTCTTCGGAATCACACTTGCGCCCCCCTCAATTCACTTGGAGCCGCCGGTGAGGTTGTCAGGCGCCCGGTAGGGTCTAGCCCGCATCTTGTCGATCAGACCGTCCCGGTTCCCGTGGACGGATCTGGCGTGAGCGCGGCTGCTCCGCGGATGGGCTGGCCAGCGCTAGGCTGAATGACCGCAATTGGAGCAGCGCGCTCACACAATGTGTATCTTGAGGGTACCGCCATCTGAGAGAAGGCGCCATCCTGCCAGCTCAGTATTTCCGGGGGATTTCAGGAGGAGGACGCCGGCGCTCCAAGAGCATATGAGGGACGCCATGAGCCACACCAGTGGATCAGCGGCAGTGCTTGCCGCAGCGAGGTTCGAGGATTTCGTAGGCGGCGAGCACGACCCATAGCAGACCGAACACCGGGCTGTACAGATTCTCGACCAGCACCATGCCGAGGTAGGTCAGGCCCGCTATCCCGATCACGCAATCCCAGATGGCCCTCTTGTTCGTGCTGTGCGAGGAAGCATTCGCTGGTGGGCGCAGCGCCGGCGCTGCCCGCGATACGGTGGTATTCATATTGACGCTCCGAGCCGACGCTTCGTGATGCATTCCGCAAGTCGGGCCGGGTCCTGCGAACCGACGAGGACTTTCCGGCCATCCTGCAATTCTAGTTCGACTCCGCGATTTCCGCGTGCAATGTAAGCCCGGCCTCGCATGCCGGAGCGAACTCCGTAGCCGCCGAAGTCGCGGATCGGGTCATACGCAACTGCGCTCGCAGCGCGGACCTGGCACAAGGGAATCTTCCGTTTGCGCCAAAGGCCGCGAAGCCCAACGGCGATTTCCGTTGGCCGCAAATCGGTAACCAGGCGCACGGTGATGAGCCGCAAGTACACCAGTACGAGCAGGACCGTCTGAAAGAGCAGACCGCCGTTCGAGACGGGCGGAGTTCCCCAAGGGTGATGCCAGACCAGTTGCCTCAGGGTGACAAAGATCAGCGCGGCCGGCGGCATAGCCAGCACCAGCCTGGCATGCCATTGCCGGAATGCTTGTTCTTCATGGAAAAAAACCGGCGACGATTTGTCCATAAGGGTCCCGTTAGCGCAAGGCTCCGATGGCGTATTGCAGGGTGGCGTACTGGCTTTGGTAGTCGTATTTCGCGCTGAGGTTCTCGATCTCAGCCGAGGTTACGTTCAACTCCGCCTGAGTAAGTTCCACAATGTTGGAAAGGCCGAGGTTGTAACGGCCCTGCGCCAGATCCAACGCCAGAGTGGCTTGGCGCAACAGTTGGGCGGTTACGTCGAGGCGCTGGTAAGCTACGGTCGAGCTGGCCCACGCCGTCCTCACGTCGCGTGCGATGGCTTCCGCCTCGTCCCGCAGCCGCTGGTCGGCTTCCAGCGCCCGAAAGTGCGCCTCTTGCCGTCGAGCCTTGAACAGTCCTCCATTCAGGATGGGAATCTGTACATTGACGGCGACGCCTTCGTACTCGCCGGGAATGACCCGCGGCAGCGTAATCTGGTCGATGTACGGCATGTAGCCTCCAACGCCCACCAGGCTGGCGTTCGGATAGGACAGATCCTTCTCGGCGCGCTCGAACCGGTAGGCGGCGTCGCGGCTCATTTGCAGGCTCGCCAGCTCCGGCCGGCTACTCAGGGCTTGCGCCACCAGGTCTTCCGCATTCAAGGGCGGGCTGGGCGGAAGGGGCTCATCTTCCAGTTGATAAGTAGCCGCCTGCTGGGAACCAAGCGTGCGGGTCAACTCGGCGTAGGCGCCCTGGACCTGGTCCTGCGCCTGGAGCAGCAGCAGCTTCGCCTGCGAAAGGTTCACATCTACGAAGCTCACATCCAATTCCGACTTGAGTTTGTTGTTGAACAGCGCGGTCACCTGATCCACCAGCAACTGGCGCGCCGCCACCGTCTCCTGCGCCACCTTCACCAGCCCCTGTGCGCGCAAGGTTCCGAAGTAGGCCTGATTGACGCGCACGAGGACGTCGTACCTGGTGGCTTGCGCCGTCTGCTCGGCGGCGCCAGCCTGCAGACGGGAGCTGGCGACCAGGTTTGGAGTGCGTCCGGAATCCGTAATCAACTGGCTGAGAGTGATACCCTGGCCGATGCGGTCGAAGAGGCGGGAGTCCGTCAGAAACCCGGCTCCAATGCGCGCCTGCGGATTGCCCTGCGAGCCGGTAACGTCCCCGGCCAAAGCGGGGTAATACGCCGCCCTGGTTTCGTCTATCCGCTGGTTCATGGCGGAAACGGCGTGTTGCGCCGCCAGCACCTGTGGATGATTCTTCAATGCCATCGCTTCGGCATCGTGCAAATTCAGCTTTACAGGCGGTCCAGGCTGCGCCAGAACGCAGCCGGCTGTACTCACTGCCAGCAAGATCGTGACGGAAAAATGTCGCATCAAGGCTCTCCAGAAGCGCTCATGACTGCAAATTCGTAACGGTTCGCCTCCTGCCGTACGCCAGCAGGTAAGCGGCGGGAACGATGAACACCGTGAGGAGCACGGAAGAAGTCAAGCCTCCGATGATCGCGCGGGCCATGGGCGTGTACTGTTCGCCGCCAGTCCCCAGTTTCATGGCCATGGGGATCATCCCGATGATGGTTGCCAGAGAGGTCATCAAAATGGGACGAAGACGCACGCGGCATGCGGTAATCACGGCGTCTGCGACGGAAAGGCCCTGCCGCTCCAGTTTGTGCGCAAAGTCGACGATCAGGATGCTATTGGAGTCCGCGATCCCTACCAACATCAGCACGCCCATGAGCGACATCACGTTGAGAGTAGTGTGCGTCAGCGGAAGAATGACCAGCACCCCGATAAAGCCCATGGGAATGGCCAGCATGATCAGGAACGGATCCATAAAAGACCGGAATTGCGCGATGAGGATGAGGTAAAGGAGGATGAAGGAGAGGATAAAGCCCAAGCCGAAGCTCTTGAACGATTCGTTCATCCCCTGCACCATGCCGCGCAGATCCACGCGAACGTTCGCGGGCAGCCGGGCGTCGGACACGGTTTTGCCGATGGCGCGCGTCACCTTTCCCAGGTCCTCTCCGGCCGGGGTTACATAGACGTCTACGACGCGCTGGATCTGGTAGTGATCGACTTCCGTCGGCGACTGCAGGTAATTCACGTCGACGACATTGTCCAGCACCGTCACTGGCCGCCGCCGGTCTGTTGGGATCGATCCGTGAGCCGGGTTGTCGGGGAGAACGCCCCGGCAGGCCCACTGCGGCCGCGAAGGAGCCGCTGCGCCCCCGTGGGGCGCAGCGGCCGACTGCGCTGGCGGGCCACACTCCAGGGCTTTCACCTGGTCCATCCGGCGCCGCAGTGGAATCTGCATCAAATCGACCGGGCCGTGAATCGCCGCCGGGCCGTGCTCGTTGTACTGGACCGTCAGGAAATAGTCGTTGCCGGTCTTGTAGTCGACCCAATAGTTGGGAGCGATCATGGTATTGGAATTGAGCGCTGTAATCACGTTATCGACGATCTCCTGCTGGTCCAGCCCGAGCTCGGCGGCGTGGACGCGATTCACGTTGAATCGCAGAGCGGGATAGTTCATGTCCTGGGGAATGTAGACTTCGCCAACGCCCCGCAATCGCTGTATTCGTTCCGCCAAGACTTGCGCGGCGTTGTAGGTCCGATCCAGGTCGCGGCTGGAGACCTGCACGTCGATAGGCGCGGGCATGCCGGCATTTAGAACGGCATCCACCATCGAACCGCTGGTGAAGAACGTTCGCACATCGGGATATTTCGCCGCGATTTGAGCCCGCAGGCGGTCCGCATAGTCCTGGCTGGGAGTGCGGTGTTCCGGATTCAGGGCAGTCTGGATGGTAGCGGTGTATTCGCCGGCGTTGGAGGTGTACAGCGAAGAAAAGTCGTTGACCACGCCGATATTGGAAACCACCATCTTCAAATCGTCCGGCGCCACGGTGCGGTGAATGAGGTCCTCGATCTTTGAGACGTACTGCTCGGTGAGCTCTATTCGCGTACCGGTGGGGACCTTGACGCTTATGGTGAACTGCCCGGCATCGGTTCGCGGGAAAAAGGCCACCCCGAGAAGAGGGTAAATCGCGAGGCTGGCCACGAAGAGGCCGGAGAGCGAAACCACCGTGAGCGCAGGCCGTTTCAAAGCCCACCGCACCGAACGCTCGTAAACGTCGAGGATTCGCCCGAAGAGGCCGTTGAACCAGCCATTGAAGCGGCTCCCCCACGAGGAATCCACAAGTTGCGGCGCGTGTTCGCCAACCGGACCGGCCGGACCGTGATGCACGCCCTTCAGGAAGCGCGAGCAGAACAGCGGGATTACCGTCATCGAAACCACAAACGACGCCAGCAACGAGAGCACAAAGGCCAGGGCCAGGGATGAGAACAGGAACTTGCTAACGCCGTACAGAAAAGTGACCGGGAAAAAATCGACCACGTCGACCAGCGTCGCCGCCAGTACGGCGAGGTTGACTTCGGCGCCGCCTTGCTCCGCGGCTACGGCGGGGGGCGAACCCATCTCCAGATGGCGGTAAATGTTCTCCAACGAAATGACCGAATTGTCGATCACGCGTGAAAACGCCAGCGCTAGGCCGCCCAGGATCATGGTATTGACGGTACTGCCCATCATGGACAGCACCACGAATGTCGCCAGGGCGGAGAGCGGAATGGAAAGAAGCACCGCCGCGGTGGCGCGCATGCTGCCCAGGAAAATGAGGATCATCAGGCTGGTCAGCGCGAGTCCGATGACGCCTTCGTGCAGAACGGTTTCCAACGCTTCCTTGACAAAAACGGACTGATCGAATACGACGCTGGCTTTCAATTGCCTGGGAATATCGAATAGGCGGCCGATCAGGTTGCGGACGCCATTGACCACCTCGATGGTGTTGGTGTCGCCGCCCTGCTTCATGATAGGGATGTAGCAGGAACGCTGGCCATCGACGCGCACCACGTTGTACTGGATTTGACTGGCGTCCTTGGCTTCACCGATATCGGCCACCGAAACCCAGCGCGCTCCCGAAGTCTTGAGTGGAACCTGGTTAAGCTCCTCCACGCGCTTCACCATGGCGTTGGAGTAGACGTAATAGTCATTGGCGCCGACCTTGACGTCTCCGGCGGGCAGGATCAGGTTGTTCTGGTTCACGGCGTCGACCACGTCCATTACGCTCAACTGCCGGGAGAACAACCTGAAGGGGTCGACGTAGACCATGACCTGCCGGTACTTGCCTCCAAAGGGCGGTGGGATCTCGGCCCCGGGGACCACCGCGATCTGGTTGCGGATTTGGAACTGCGCGAGATCGTGTAACTGCGTCTCATTGAGGCCCTGGCCCTTAACCGTAACCAGGCAGACGGGCAGGCTGGAGGCGTCAAACTTCAGCACCACCGGTGGCAGCGTTCCCGGAGGCAGCCTTTTCAAGTCCGCTAGCGCCAGGTTGGAAAGTTCCGTGACATCGGCATCGGCGCTAGTGCCGGGTTGAAAGAAGACCTTGATGATGCTCACGCCCAAGAGGGAACGCGACTCCATGTGGTCGATGCCGCTCGCCAGAGTGAAAAAGCGTTCCAGCGGGTCGGTGATGTCGGTCTCGATGTCTTCCGGCGGCATCCCGGAGTAGAAAGTCGCTACCACTACTTCAGGAAGGTTGATCGCCGGAAACAGGTCCACCGGCATCCGCGCCACTGAGGTGACTCCGATGACTGCAAGCGCCAGGCAGACCACCACCACAAAGTAAGGATTCCGAATCGAGAAGCGCGGCATGTCGCTGCTACCTCCTTGCTCCCCGAGCGCCCCGCCGGTAGACCATCATGTACGCGGCCGGCACAATGAACACGGTCAAGAGAACCGACGTGGTCAACCCTCCGATAATGGCCCGCGCCAGGGGAGCGTACTGTTCGCTGCCCGTGCCCAACTTCAGGGCCATCGGAACCATGCCGATAATCGTGGCGAGCGACGTCATCAGGATGGGACGCAAACGTACCCGGCAGGAAGTAATCACCGCATCTTCCACGGACATCTCCTGTTCCTCCAGGCGATGCGCGAATTCGACGATGAGAATGCTGTTGGACGCCGCGATACCAACCAGCATAAGGACGCCCATCAGCGACATGACGTTGAGGGTGGTATGAGTGAGAGGCAGTATGAGCATCACGCCAATGAACCCCATGGGGATGGCGAGCATAATCAGGAACGGGTCTTTGAACGACCGGAACTGCGCCACCAGAATCAGGTAGAGCAGCACCACGGACAGCGACAGGCCAATCGCAAAACTGTGAAAGGACTGGTTCATGCCCTCCACCATGCCGCGCAGGTTGATCCGCAGGCTGGAAGGCAGTTTCAGGCCGGCGATGAGCCGGGTGATCTCCGTGGACACCTTCCCGAGATCCTCGCCCGAGGGGGTAACATAGACGTCCGTCACCCGCTGAATCTGATAGTGCGAGATCTGCGTAGCCGTTTGGGTGTTGGCGAGCTTCACCACAGTGTCCAGAGTGGTGGGTTCGGTGAGGTTGGGCGCTCGCAGCGGGATGCTCTTGAGGTCAAGAAAACTGTGGATCGCCGGCTTGCCGTTTTCGTAGTACTGAACCGTGAGGAAGTAGTCGTTGCCGGTCTGGTGATCCACCCAGTAGTTCGGCGCGATCATGGTGTTGGAGTTCAGGGCGGTGATGACGTTATCCACCACTTCCTTGGGACTCAATCCCAGCTCCGCGGCGTGAATACGGTCCACATCCAACCGTACGGCCGGGTAATTCAGGTCCTGCGGAATGTATACCTCACCGACGCCGGGCAGCCTGCGAATGCGGGCCGCCAAATCCTGGGCCACGCTGTAGGTCCGGTTCAGGTCGCTGGCTGAAACCTGGAGGTCGATCGGCGCGGGCATGCCGGTATTGAGCACCGCGTCCACCATGGATCCGCTGGAAAAGAAGGTCCGCAAATTAGGATAACCGTCGGCAATGCCGCGGCGAAGGCGATCCATGTATTCGAAGCTGCTGACCTTGTGAGATTCGGTGAGTTCCGTTTGAATGGTTGCGGTGTAGGGGCCGGAATTGCTGGTGTATAGCGCCGAAAAGTCCGGCACGATTCCGATATTCGAAACCACCATGTGGAAGTCGGATGGGCTGACCGTCCTCCTGATCAGGTCTTCCACCTTGGCCACATACTGTTCGGTGACCTCAATTCGGGTGCCGGTTGGCGCTTTGAGACTGATGGTGAATTGCCCGGCGTCCGTACGCGGAAAAAAGGCCAGCCCCAGCATGGGATAGATGCCGAGGCTGGCGACGAATAGGAGGATCAGCCCTCCCACCGTAAGGGCCGGCCGATTTAGCACGCGTCGGACGGAACGTTCATAGAAATCCAGGAGCCGGTTGAAACCCCGGTTGAACCAGGCATTGAAACCGCTTTCGTCGCTCCCGGCCGCTCCACCGGCGTGGTGCACGCCCTTGAGGTACTTAGAGCAGAACAGCGGGATGACGGTCATGGCCACGATGTACGAGGCAAACAGCGAGATGGCGACAGCCAGGGCTAGGGCCGAAAACAGGAACTTGCTGACCCCGAACAAAAAGGTCACCGGGAAGAAGACCACCACCGTTGTCAAGGTAGCGGCCAGGACCGCCAAGCTGACTTCGGCGCCTCCTTGTTCGGCGGCGACTTCAGGCGCGGAGCCCATTTCCAGATGGCGGTAAATGTTCTCGAGCGAGATCACGGAGTTGTCGATTATGCGCGAGAACGCCAGCGCCAGTCCGCCCAGGATCATCGTATTCACGGTGCTGCCCAGAAGGTAGAGCACCACAAAGGTCGCCAGGGCGGAAAGCGGAATGGAGAGGAACACCGCCACGGTGGCGCGCAGGCTGCCCAGGAAGATCAGAATCATGAGGCTGGTCAAAACGAGCCCGATCAGGCCTTCGTGCAGAAGAGTATCGATGGCTTGTTTGACAAAGGCCGACTGATCGAAAACCACGGCCTTGACAAGCTGCTTCGGAACGTCGAAGAGCTTCCCCAGCATGTTCCGGATGCCATTGACCACTTCGATGGTATTAGTGTCGCCGCCCTGCTTCATGATCGGCAGGTATACGGAGCGCTGCCCATCCACGCGGACGATGTTGTACTGGATCTGGTTGGCGTCTTTCGCCTCCCCAACGTCCGAAACCGTAACCCACTGCGCGCCGGACGCCTTGATGGGCACGCCGTTCAGTTCGTCGACCTTGTTCACGAGGCTGTTGGAATAGACATAGTAGTCGAACGGCCCCATTTTCACGTCGCCGGCGGGAAGAATCAGGTTGTTCTTGTTGACGGCGTTGACCACGTCCATGACGCTCAACTGTCGCGACAAGAGCTTGTACGGGTCCACATACACCATGACCTGGCGGTACTTGCCCCCGAAGGGCGGCGGAATCTCGGCGCCAGGGACCACCGCTATCTGGTTGCGGATGGTGAATTGTCCGATATCGTGGATTTGGGTTTCGTTCAAACCCTCGCCCTTCAGGGTAACCAGGCAAACCGGCAGGCTGGAGGCGTCGAACTTGAGCACCACGGGCGGCAAAGTGCCCGGCGGAAGCCTCTTCAGGTCCGCCAGAGCGAGGTTGGAGAGTTCGGTCACGTCCGCGTCGGCGTTGGTACCGGGTTGGAAAAAGACTTTGATGATGCTGACGCCCAGCAGGGAGCGCGACTCCATGTGGTCGATACCGCTGGCCAGCGTGAAGAAACGTTCCAACGGGTCGGTAATATCGGTTTCGATGTCCTCCGGAGGCATGCCCGAGTAGAACGTCGCCACTACCACCTCAGGCAGGTTAATGGTGGGGAAAAGATCGACCGGCATGCGCGCCAGACTGGTGGCTCCGATAACCAGGAGGGCCAGGCAGATCACAACGACGAAGTGTGGATTCCGAATGGAGAACCGTGACATGATAGCCTGCTCCGCCGGCCGCACCTACTCTGAATTGCCGGCCTGATACTGGAGGACCTCCACCTCTTGCGGCTTCACGTGCAAGCCGGCTTTCAGTCCGCTGCGGTCGCTGACCACCACGCGATCGCCTTCATTGAGGCCGCTCAAGATTTCGGCGTCGGTGGCGGTCTGCAATCCAAGCGTAATTCTCCGTTCCTGCAACGTGTTGTTGGGATCCACCAGAAAGATCGTCGCCTGCCCATTGGCTTGATTCACCGCCTGAAGGGGCAGGACCAGGGCGGAGTTCTTGCGCTCCAGAGTCAGAGTCGCCTCGGCGTAGAGCCCCGGCATCAGGACGTGAGATGCATTGGGCACATCCACTTCCGTATGCATGGTGCGGGTATCGGCGGAGACGTCCACGGAGAAGCGTGCGACCTTGCCCGGGACAACCTTGTCCAGGGAGGGAACTCTTACCTGGACGGGATCGCCCACGCGGATGTATTTTACATAGGATTCCGGGACGGGAATTACGAGGCGGAACAAGTCGTCCTGGGAAAGCCGAACCAGGGGCAGGGCTTGCGTGCTCGAGTTTGTGCCCGCCTGCATCAGGGTTCCCAGGTTGGCATACCGTTGGGTCACCACGCCCGCGAATGGGGCCGTGATTCTGGCGTAGGCGAACATCGCTTTGTCCCGGTCCAGTCTCGCCTTAGCTTCATCCAACTGGCTTTTGGCTGTTTCATAGGTCGATTTGCCGGCCTCCACCTGGGCGGCCAATGCCAAGTCCCTGCCTTGGGCGTCATCGACCTCCTGTTGCGCCACCAGGCCGGGACGCGTGGTAGCCACGCTGGTGAGACGGTCGGATTGCAGATGAACCACACGGTACTGCGCTTCCAGCCGATCGAGTTCGTGTTGCGCGTGGGTCACCTGTTCGGCGGCGCTGGCGATGGCCGCGGTGTCCTGCTGCAACTGCATCTCCAACTCCGGAATATCGAGCACGGCCATCAACTGGTCTTTCTGTACGCGCGAGCCGTAGTCGACCAGCAGGTCCTTCACAAAGCCCGACTCTTTGGCATAGACATCGATTTCCTGGAACGGTACCAGCTCCGAAGAGACCGTGAGCTGTCTCATAATCGGCTTTCGCGTGACAGGCGTGAAGCCAACAGCCGTCGCAGATTCCTGCTCATCTCCGTTGCCTGCGCGCACGGCTGGGGATCTGGAACACGCGCCGAGGCACGCCAGCGTCAGGAGCGCGGTTAAGGCAAACAGCGGGCGATGGGTAAGAGCGCGAGGCGCTTTGTCCCCGGCTCCGATCTTCATTCGCATAGACGTGTATTGATCCCTTTTTCAAGCTCGGCGGACAGCATATCCACGGAGAAGTCGTTCTTTTCGGTCAACTCGAACAGTTCGCGGTCGTCCCGCAACACCTGCTCGGCGACGCCGGGCAGTTCGCGGGCGGCGGAGATGGGAATCGTGTGCACTCCATGCAGGTCGCCGTGGAGAAGGTCCCCGGAAGAGATCCGCAAACCTCCGATCTCCACGGGCTCGCCGTATTCCACGATGTGCGCGTAGGCGTGGGAAACCGAGACGCCGCCGGCGAACAACTGGAACCCGAGCGCTTCGATTCCCGGCACGTCCCGCACGGCGCCATTGGTCACGCATGCCACGCAACCCAGGGCGCGTGAGATACGCGCGTACGCCTCTCCGAACAACGCGCCAACTCCCGGTGAGTGGTCGGCGTCCTGGATCACCACGATGCGCGGGCCGACAAGACTGGCCACGTATCGCCACCAGTCCGCGTGTTCGTAGTAACACCAGCCGTTCACCGGGAGTATGGATGACCTCATTCTGGCTGTGACAGCGTATCCGATCACAGGCGGCAATTGCGGAAATCTGCACGTAATCGCCCCGGTGATAAAGCCTTCGTTCCGCGGACGAATATCCAGTCGCTCGATGGCGTTCGAGAGCGTGCAGGCGTCGTACCGTCTCAGCCTCTCAAGCTCCTCGCGCGAAAGTTCAGCCATGGATACCACCATCTCAGAGGCCTGTCGCGGAGGAATGTACGATAGAATACATGTTTAAGCCTCGCCGCCTGGTTTCGATCATTTCTCCCACTCCTAAAGGGTAATGGGATGATCTGTTTGAGCCCATACTGTCCTAAGAGGAGTTTTGAAGGAAAATCAATGGAGAGTTTAGACGGGTCGCCGCTCTCACAGAATGCGTTCACGGCTACCACGAATTGGAGGCAAAACTACTCATTTTGCGGGATTCACGAGACGGGGAGGGATGACGTATTATGAGGCTGAATACAGCGGCTTCTCCCGTGATGGGGCGAAGTCGCCCTTCGACCAACAGGACGGCTATGGGTCCAGTACGTATTCTGATCGCGGACGACCATGCAATCATACGCAGGGGTTTGCGGACCTTACTGGAGCATGAGCCTGGGTTGGAGGTGATCGCCGAGGCGTGCGACGGCAGGGAGGCCATTGAGATGGCCAAGCGGGAACGGCCCCATGTGGTGATCCTGGACATCGGGATGCCGAACCTCAATGGCATTGAGGCGGGCCGGCAGATCGCGGAGAAGCTGCCCGAGACTCAAATTGTGATATTGACTGTGCAGGCGGATGAGTCCTATCTGCTGGGTGCGCTTAAGGCTGGCGCGCGGGGATATATCCTGAAAAGCTCCGCCGAATCCGAAGTGGTCGATGCCGTACGGGCGGTGAGTCAAGGAAAGGCATTCTTTAGCCCCAAAGTGAGTCGAATCCTGGCTGACGACTACGCCCAGCGACTGCAGCGTGAGGCGGTAGAAGACGGGTATGAGCTTCTCACTACCCGCGAACGCGAGATCCTGCAGCTTCTGGCGGAAGGCTCCTCCAACAAAGACGTCGCCAGTGTTTTTAGTCTCAGCCCCACCACCGTGATCTGCCATCGCCAGCACATTTTTCAGAAATTGAACCTGCACAGCCTGGCCGAGTTGGTCCTGTATGCCGTTCGAAAAGGCATCATTTCGCCCCAAAGCAGAGATGTCGCCCCCGATTAACGGCGCGGCCGGGCAGGCGCGAGGCTACGGGGCAGGCATCGCCGTGGCTCCTGGCGGAGTGCGGCTGTTGACCATGCGAGGCGGCCTGATCCTCGGTTTTGGCGTCCTGCTGCTTCTCCTCATCCTTTCGGGGCTGAGCGCTCTTCATGCGCTCTCCGAACTGCAGGCCAGCAACGAAACCACTCTCCAGCAGTTCCTTGCCAAGGACCAACAGTTGGATGAGATTCGGACGGCGGTCTACCTCTCCGGGACCTACATTCGCGATTATCTTCTGGAGCCCAACAGCGACAAAGCGGAACGGAGCCGGAGGGATCTGATCGACGCCAATTCGCGAATCGAATCCCTGCTGGCGGATAACGGGCCGCTGTCCGGTCCCGATGACCGCGAGATGTTCGAGGCTTTGAAACGCGAGATACAGGACTATTGGCAGACGCTCGAACCGGTGCTCTCGTGGGATCTGGCCCGGCGGCGGCGGGAAGGCTACGGCTTTCTTCGCGACCAGGTCTTCCCGCGACGGTCGAGTACCCTCGGCATCGCGGATACCATCCGTTCGGTCAACCAACAGGACCTGATGCGACGGGACGCGCGGCTCCTGGCCAAGTTCTCCAGCGTCCGAAGCCGACTCATGCTTGCGCTGGTCGTTATCCTCCTCTTCGGCGTGGGCCAGGCGCTCTTCAGCGTGGCGCATCTTTTGCGGCTCGAACGGCAAACCCTGAAACATCTCCAGGAGGTTACCGAGGCCCGCCAGGAACTCAAGAAGCTCTCCGCCAAACTGGTGGCCACGCAGGAAGACGAGCGCAAGAGCATTTCGAGAGACCTGCATGACGCCGTGGGACAATCCATGTCGGCGGTTCAGTTCGAGTTGCACGATCTGGCCGTCGCGCTGCGCCCTTTCGACGCCCAACTCCGGCAGCGGGTCGACCGCATCCGCGAGTTGGTGGAGAGCTCGTTGACGGTGATTCGCAATATGGCGCTGCTTCTGCGCCCCTCGATGCTCGACGACCTTGGACTGGCGGCTGCGCTCGAATGGCTGGCTCGCGAGATCTCCAGACCGACTGGGGTTCGGATTCAGGTTCGGGCGGACGGCCTTCCGAGCGAACTGCCGGACGAACACAAGACTTGTATTTTTCGCATTGCCCAGGAGGCGCTCAATAATGTCTGCAAGCACGCCAATGCGAATTCCGTGGAGATAGGTGTGCGCGCCGATGAGTCCTGGCTTATGGTCACCGTGCGGGACGATGGACGCGGTTTCCAGCACGGCCGAGCCAACGGTCTAGGCCTGACCGGGATGCACGAAAGGGTCGAGAGTCTGGGCGGCTGGATAAAGATCGCCTCCGGACCGGGGAAAGGCACGCTCATTGAGGCGGCCTTGCCGCTCCCGCAACGCCTGCAGGTTTCCGCTCCATCCGCCGCCGAAACAGACGCCTGATGCTCGACTCCGATTTGCCAAACTGCCCCATGCCGTCATGCCGGCGCCGGTCCGGAAGGCCGCACTACGCGTTAAGATCGAATCATGTCTCGGTGGATTTTGGCTTTGCTGGCGGCCTGCTTCGCGCTTCAGGCGCAGGATTCCTCGCCGCAGCCCCCGGCGCAAAACCAGGGAGAGCTGAAACGGGATCGCTCGCCCAAGGCGGCGCCCACGAAAGAGTCGTACCCGCCGCCGCCGGAAGAGGACCAGTCGGTCGCGCCCACGCAGTATTCCTTCAACCCGCTGCAATCCCAAAGGGAAGTCGGCGTCGGAAACGACTATTTCAAGCGGGGCAGTTACCGCGCGGCCGCCGGCCGGTTTCGCGAGGCCACCAAGTGGAACGAGAAAAACGCGGAGGCTTGGCTGCGCCTGGGCGAAGCCTCCGAGAAAACCAAAGACAAAGACGCCGCCCGCGAGGCCTACACGAAATATCTGGATCTCGCCTCCGATGCCAAGAATGCAGCCGAAATCCAAAGAAGAGTGCAGAAGCTGAAATAGCGCGGGCGCGGTCTTTTGCGTTGACATTGACCCTTTGCTTTCAATTGATTACAATGGTCATGCAGGGGAAGTGTTTCCAGGGAATATGAAGAGCCTGGCGGAATTGCCGTCGAGACATCGGGATATTCTCCATTCCATCGTGCGCGCCTACATCGAAACCGGCGAGCCGGTGGGGTCGCGCAGCATTTCGCGACACCGTTCGGACGCCCTCAGCGCGGCCTCCATTCGCAACGTCATGGCCGACCTCGCGGAGGAAGGCTTCCTCTCGCAGCCGCACACTTCGGCGGGACGCGTGCCCACGGAAAAAGCGTTTCGCCACTACGTCGGCTCCCTGACCGCCGGCCGCATCCAGGCGGCCGATGCCGAGCGCCTGCGCAGCGAGTTTAGCGGCCTGCCCACCGTGCAGGCCCAGGTGGAGCGCTCCAGCCACGTATTGGTGGAGCTGACGCGCAATGTGGGCATCGCCGCGGCCATTCCCGCGCTGTTGCAGGAGCTTGACCAGATCGAGTTGGTTCCCCTGGCCGACCGGCGCGTCCTGATGATCCTGGCCACGCGCGACCACATGGTGCGCAACCGCGTGGTGTCGCTCGACGAGGCGGCCACGCCCGAGGAACTGGTCTCCATCCGCAATTACGTCAACCGCAATTTCAGCGGGTGGCAGTTGGGCCGCGCGCGCCGCGAACTGCTGCGCCGCATGCTCGAGGATCGCGAGCTATACGACGCCACCGCGCGCAAACTCCAGGTCTTGTACCGGAAAGGCCTGCTCGACGCGGACATCTCCCCCGAGGTCCACATGGAAGGCGCCAGCAATCTGCTGGGCCTCGACCTGCACCTTACGCGCGAAAAACTGCGCGATCTCCTGCAAGCCCTAGAGGAGAAGACGCGCGTGATCGAGATGCTGGACCGGTTCCTCGAACAGCCCGCCGGCGAACTGGCGGTGCGAGTGGGCCTGGAAGGCGCGCATCCGGCCTTGCGCGAACTCACCCTCATCGGGATGACCGTGCGGCTGGCCAGCGGCCTGCCCGCCAAAGTGGCCGTGCTGGGCCCCATGCGCATGCACTATGAGCGCGTCATGGCGGCCGTGCTCCACACCAGCAGGGCGCTCGAAAACGCGCAGCTATAGCCACCACCGAAGAAGGTGAAAGGGATCGCCATTTGGCGGCATATTCCGTCCATGAAAGCGCTTCTTTGTATCCCCCTGCTGTTGGCCGCCCACGCCTGGGCCGCCGACGCGGACGCCGACCGCGCCGCCATCGAGCGTGTCGTTGGCGCCTTGAATTCCGCACAATCCCGCCCCGGCGCGAGACCAGACTCGTCTCTGTTCACCGCCGACGCGGACAACCAACTGGACCGCCTGGAGAACCTGAACCGGAGGTTGTCCCAGGCATCCAAAGAGCCATGGTCGGAAACGACCACCCCAAAGATGGTGATCCAATCCATCCGCTTCATAACGCCAGAGGTTGCCTTGGTGGATGCCGCGAACACGCAGTATGGCGCCGTGATTCCGGCGCGGCGGATTCCGGTGCTGTTGGTAATGAAAAAGGAAGGCGCGGAATGGCGGATAGCGTCCCTTCGGGTGATGGTGGATCTGGCGGCATTTATGAGCTTGCCTTGAGGCCCGGCGGCTTTCAGGCGCGCTCGATCCCACTTTTGATAATCTAGAATTAGTGGAAGCCCGCAACCTCGACCCGAATCATTCTGGAGTGTCCGCCGATGAGGAACTGCCGGTGGAAACCGTGGAAAGCCGCCTGGAGGCCGTGACCGCCGAGCGGGACAAGCTGCTCGCCGAGAAGGCCGAGGCCGACGACCGCCTGCTCCGCGCGCACGCCGAGTTCGATAACGCCCGCCGCCGCCTGGAGCGCGACAAATCCGAGTATTTGCAATTCGCCTCCATGGACCTGGCGCGCGAGATCCTCCCCGTCCTGGACGACTTCGAGCGCGCGTTGAAGACCGAGACCGCGGACCGCGAATACGCCAAAGGCGTCGAGCTGATCCGCCAGCGCCTCTTGGAGGTCCTCCGCCGGATGGGCCTCGAGCCGATCGAAACGGCCGGCAAGCGGTTCGACCCCAACGAGCATCAGGCGGTGCAACGCGTGGAGACCGCGGACGCCGAGGACCAGGCCATTTTGGACGAGTTTCAGAGAGGCTATAATTTCAGAGGAAAGCTCCTAAGGCCGGCGATGGTCAGAGTCGCGGTCAGGCCCTAGCGGCAGTGAATCCCGTGTCGAAAAGAGATTACTACGAGATTCTCGGTGTGGGCCGGGAAGCCGGCGATCAGGAAATCAAGAGTTCCTACCGCAAGCTGGCTTTGAGGTATCACCCCGATCGCAACCCGGACGACCCGAACTCCGAGGAGAAGTTCAAGGAGGCTTCCGAGGCTTACAGCGTTCTGAGCGACTCGCAGAAGCGCGCCGCCTACGACCGTTACGGGCACGCCGGCTTGCAGGGCGCCGCGGCGCCCGCGGGTTTCAACCCCGAAGCGTTCACCGACTTCAGCGACATCTTCGGAGACTTCTTCGGCGGGCTGTTCGGCGGCGGCGGCCGGGGCCGGCAGCGGGCTTTCAAAGGCGAAGACATCCGCTACGACCTGGAGATTGCTTTCGAAGAGGCGGCCTTCGGCCTGAACGCCGAAATCCAGGTTCCGCGCATGGAAAGCTGCGACCGGTGCGCCGGCAGCGGCGCGGAGCCCGGTAGCGGCCCCAGCATGTGCCCCACCTGCCAGGGCCGCGGGGAGGTGCTCTATCAGCAGAGCTTCCTCTCCATCCGCCGCACCTGCGGCACGTGCAACGGCTCGGGGCGGGTCATTCGCCACCCATGCAACTTATGTCGCGGCCAGGGCAGCCGCCAGGTGCAGCGGAAACTGAAAATCAACATCCCGGCCGGTGTGGACGAAGGTACGCGCATGCGTCTGGCCAACGAGGGGCAGCCCGGCGGCAACGGCGGGCCTCCCGGCGACCTCTACGTCTTCCTGAAGGTGAAGCCGCACCCCTTCTTCGAGCGCCAGGAGGCGGACTTGCACTGCACCATACCCATCACCATCACGCAGGCCGCGCTGGGCGCCGAAATTGAGATTCCCACCCTCGATCAGCCCCTCAAGTTCAAGATCCCCGAGGGCGCCCAACACGGCGCGCAGTTCCGCTTCCGCCACAAGGGCGTGCCCAATATCAACGGCGGCGGCGGCCGCGGCGACCTGGTCGCGCACGTAGAGGTCCGGGTCCCCGTGCGACTGACGCGCGAACAGCGCAGGCTCCTGGAGCAACTCCGCGAATCGCTGCCGGTGGATAACGCCCCCACCGAAAAGGGCCTGTTCGAAAAGGTCAAAGACTACTTCATGTAAGTGGAGCGGGCTTCCAGCCTGCCATGCCGGCATCCTTGCCGGCATTCCGGGGCCCGCGAACCACCGATGGCGAAGAAGAATGCCGGCGCGGACGCCGGCATGGCAGGCCGGAGGCCCGCTCTACGGAGCGGCCTCAGTACGTCAGCTTGTTTGGCCCCGGGCGCAAAGGCCGGCTCTCGCCCTTCCACACGAAATCGCCGCCGATGCCCGGCGGCAGGTTGACCTCCGCCTCCAGTTTCCCGTTGCGCAGCGCCAGGCTGACGGCGATCTCGCCTTGGGGATGCGGAACCGCGCCCGAAGCGCGCGTCAGTTTGCCGAGGAACGGCCGCACGATCACGCGCTTGAAGCCCGGCGCGGCCGAATCCACTCCCAGAATCGTCCGGAAAATCTCCACGTTGGGGCTGGCGCTCCAGGCGTGGCAGTCGGAACGGGAATCGCTCGAATCGAACTCGCTCCAGGTGGTTAGGCCGCGGCCGAGCATTCCGCGCCATGGCTCCAGCAGGTCCACGAAGCGGTCGCCGGCTCCGGCCACATTGGCCGCCAGGTGCAGGTAGTAGCGGAAATAGAGGCCGCTCTTGTTCACCGCGGGATCGTCGATGGTGCGGTCGATCCACGCGCGCGCCTCGGCCGGCGCAACCAGGCCGGCCAGAATCGCCATCACGTTGGTGGGCTGCGAAAAGGTCTTCTTGTCGGGCGTATCGGCGAACAGCTTTCGCGAGGGATCGAGGTACAGCGCCGCCATGGCGGTCTTCATCCGCGCAGCCTCTCCGCGGTACTCCTGCGCCAGCCCCTTGTACCCCACGCCGTCTTCCAGATCGGCGGCCCACTGGTAGGCCAGCAGCAGGTTGAGATCTATGGGCGCCCATCCCGGCTCTTCCTGGCCCAGCCGCATCCGCCGCTCCAGGTTGTCCACGATGTCCCAAAAAGGGACCGCGTTGAGCGACCCGCTGGGCTTCTGCAGCCGCGCGAACCACGCCAGAATCGAGCGCACGCCCGGCAACATGCGCCGCACGAAGTCCGGATCGTCCCGATACATCCAGTAGTCGTGCACCATGCCGATCCACATCAGCGAAAAGCCGGGGATGTACTGCGGGACCCACGAAGGCGCGCGGCTCAACGTGATCATGTCGCCCGTGCGGGTTCCATCCACCAGCTCGATGGCGTTGCGCATGAGGCGCGCATCGCCCGTGTTGAACAGCGAAATCAGCGCCTGCACGCGGGTGTCGCCGATGTACTGCAACTGCTCGTAGTAGGGGCAATCCACGTAGGTTTCGTGGGCGCACAGCCGCGCCGTGCGCCAACCTATGTCGAGCATGGTCGCGAGTTCCGGCGAATCGGAATCGAAGCGCGCCTTGCGCTCAAACGGGTACCCGGTATAGACGCTGCGCAGATCCTCGATCACCAGCGGTTCGTCCTTGACGTCCACACTCACTTCCAGGTAGCGCCAGGTGCGCCACCATAACGTGCTGTAGAAGCGCCGCGCGCCGCCATCCGCCACGAACTCGTCGTAGTTTCCCTCCGACCGCCGGCCTTCGATCTCGTTGCGGTTGCCGGGGTCTTTCTTCCCCGGAAAGCGCAGTACTTCGGAATACCGCAGCGTAACCAGCGCGCCCTTGCCTCCGCTCACCACCAGCTCCGGATAGGCTGTGGTCAAGTGCGTGCGATCGATCAGGATCACCGCCTTGGTATGCACCGGTATGGGGAACGCGGCCGGCTGCGCGGGGAAGGCCGCCGGCGGCTCGACGCCGCTCGACCGCCGCACCACGCCCACGCGCTCGGGCGTCAACTCCATCATGGGGATGGAGCGCGGCGCGAGCCACCAGTCTTCGCCGCTGGCGTCCTCGCGCAGCGCCGGCCGGCCGATGCTCACGGCGGGCTTCCAGGCGGAGTCGTCGAAATCCGGCTGCTCCCAGCCCCACGGGTAAGCCCCAGCTTCCACATGCTCGCCCGGCCCCACCACGTAGTATCCATATTGAAAGCCGCGCGGAAACGGAATGGGGCGGTAGGCCAGGTTACGCATGGCTTTCCAGTTTGCCCCGGTGTCCGCCACGCGCTCGGCCTGCGTCTCGCCCTGCACCAGGAAGCCGGTGCGTAGGGAGATCTGGGCCAGGGGCCGCTGGTCGGCGAAGTTCCACACCACCGCGGCCAGCACGTTCCGGCCGGCCTTCAGGTACCGGGCGATGTCCACCGTTTCGTAGCGCCAGTTGAGCACATCGCCGCGCGCCGGGCCGAGCGAAGCAAGCTGGCCGTTGACGTACAGCTTGTAGCGGTTGTCGGCGGTCACGCGGATGACGAACGTGGCCGGTTTGGCCGGCAGGTCGAATCCCCGGCGGAAATGGTAGACGCCGAACTCCCGCGCCGGGGTGTCCGGGGCCGTGATCCAATTGGCGCTTTGGCCGCGCCCGCCAAGGTTCTGGGCCACTGCGGCCGGCGCCGCTGCTAACGCCAGGCACAAGGGAAGGCAATAGAAGAACCGCATGTAAGCTTCCGCCGATGGAACGGCGTTCCAGGCTTCATTGTCCCGGATTACGGGCGGGAACGCCAAGGCGGCTCGCGGACTGATTCCAAACACGGCTACTCCAGAACGCGCGCGGGTCGGCGCATTGGAACGTCATTTTAGAGGCGCTGCGCCGGCTGGCTCCGCATTTCGCCCCACCCGTGGCGGCCGGCTGCGCCGCGGGTCATAATGGACGTTGCTGAGACGGTCTTGATCCATCGCCGGGCGCGGCGGCGGATCGAAAGGGAGCCGCATGTCCATCACTGGCGCGGCGAGGTTCCTGTTCCCCTGTTCCCTCGCCATTGTTTTGCTGGTTGCCACCCCAGCTTTTTCCCAGCAGGATTTCTATCAGTTCTCCATCGATCAGGACCGCCTCTCCGGCGCTCCCGATTTCAGCTTCCTCAATCACACCCTAACCGCCGCCGATAAGCTCTTCGTTCGCGACGGCCATTTCTACCGCGTGGGGCCCGATCTGAAGCCCAATACGACCGACGACCAGCCGGTGCGCCTCTTCGGCGTCAACATGGCCTTCGGGGCCAACTTCCCCACCGATGCCGACGCCGCGCGCATCGCCAAGCGCCTGCGCCGCCTGGGCGTCAACCTGGTCCGCTGCCACCACATGGACTCCAACCCCGACCGCGATCCCTCCAACGCCGGCGGCATTCTCACCACCCAGCCCTATCCCACCCTGAATTCCATTGCGATCGCGCGCCTCAGGCATTTCCTCGACGCACTCAAAATGGAAGGCATCTATGTCAATATCAACCTGCACGTGGGCTATCAGTTCCGCCCCGCTGTGGATGGCGTTCCCGAACTGCCCGGCGGCATGCCCACGCAAGGCAAGCCGCTGCACATCTTCTACCCGCGCATGGTGGAATTGCAGGAGCAGTATGCGCGCCAGTTGCTCGAAGCTCTGAAGCTCAAGGGCGACCCCGTGCTGGCCATGGTGGAAATCGATAACGAAACTTCTCTGCTTCAGGCCTGGATGGGCAACTCGCTTGACCGCTATCTCCTCGGCGACTACCAGGCCGAGTGGCGCAAGCAGTGGAACGCGTTCACCAAACTGGATATCCCGCCGGTCGCCTCCAGCGATACCGCCAATCCGAGGATTAACGATTACCTGCTATTCCTGGCCGGGCGCGACCGCTATTATCTGGATGGCATGAAGGCCTCCGTCAGCGCGGCCACCGATCCCACCGTGCCCGTGGCCGGCACGCAGATGGGATACGGCGGCCTGTTGAACCTGGATTCGCACGCCGGTCTGGACTACCAGGACAATCACTTCTACATCGATCACTACAGCTTCCCGAACCGCTCCTGGGACGCGCACGACTGGCGCATTCGCGATACCTCCTCGGTGGGTTCCGGCCTCTCCGCATTCCTCAACATGGCCGCTGCGCGTGTCGCCGGCCTGCCCTACACGGTCAGCGAATTCAACCAGCCCTGGCCCAACCGGCAAGCCGCCGAAATCGATCCCACCCTGGCCGCCTTCGCGGCTTTCCAGGATTGGGACGCGCTCATGCATTTCGCCTACGCCCATGGGCGCGATTGGGAGACCAGCGTTCCCAATAGTTTCAACATCAACGGGGATTGGAGCAAGTTCGTCAACATCGGCCAATCGGCATGGCTCTTCCGCACCGGCGCGGTGCGTACCGGGACGGCGCCCGTGGTGACGGCCGTGACCCCGGAGATGCAATTGCGTTTTGGGCGTGAGAAGCGCGGCGGCTCCATCGCCCCGTTCCTGAATGCGGCTGCCGGAGTCGATCCCTCCATCGCCCTGGTGCACCCCGTCTCGGTGAAGAAACAGCCCACCGCCAGCCCGGCGCCGCAGCCGGTCACCGCGCCCTACCGCTCCGATACCGGAGAGCTGCGTTACGACCCGGCCGCCAAGCTCTACGTCATCGAGAGCCCCAAAGCCGCCGGCGTCATCGGCTTCGCCGGGGCCGGAAAAGTCACGGCCGGTCCGCTCGATGCCCAGCTTGCGTCATCGGCGCGAGGCTTCCTGGCGCTCGTCGCCACCTCGCTCGACGATAAGCCGCTCGCGGATTCCGCGCGCCTGTTGATCACCATCCCCGGCTACACCCTGAGCTCCGTCCCCGGCGCCAATCCGCCCGCCCGGCAGAAGTTCATCCTCTATCCCAATACCACCGACTGGTGGACGCTCGAACCCGAGCCCCAGTTCAAAAACCGCCCCTCCGCCAGCAACGGCGCCGGCGCGCCGCCGGTGTGGATGGAGCGCGTGCCGGTCACCATCACCCTGCGCAGCTCGGCCAAGGCGCTCACGGCTTATCCTCTCGATGGAACCGGCAAGCGCCTCAACCCCATCCCCGCCGAACGGGCGCCCGGCGGATTCCAGCTCCGTTTGCAGGCGGACGGCCAACAGTTCGCCCCCTGGTACGAGGTAGTAGCGAACTAGCCGCTTTTGGCGGAACGAAGCCAATCGCCGGGGTTTGGAACAAGCGGCGCTGGGCGGCCGGCTGTCCGGACTGGCGCGCTGGAAAATGACGGAACGAAGCCAATTGCCCGCAAATGGGGGTATAGCGGGCTGGCGGCGGGCGGGAGCCCTGCGATACGAGGCGAACTCGAAGACGCGCTCACATCTCAGGTTAGCCTGAGGGCCGGCCGGAGTTCCCGGGCGGCGGATGCAAGTATTTGAATCGGAAAGGAATAGGATTTTGCAAGGGCCGTCACCGAAAAGGTCTGGGGGTTGAGCAGCTTGTCTGGCTTGCCTCCTGATTATCCATAATGACAACGCCGTCATTTGCCGCCTGCATGAAATCGGGAAGTGGGGCTATAATTCGCCCAGGTCCTTAAAAATCCGCTCGTAGGCGAAAGCGTTGTAGACACGTCGAGTGGACGCCCGGCCGCCGGCCACGTAAACTGGACATATGGCGGCGTGGCAAGAGTTCCTCAGCAGTAACCCACAGGTCTGCGGCGGCGAGATCTGTGCCACGGGGACCCGAATTCCAGTCACGGTGATCCTCGATAATCTTGCCGAGGGCGCCACCAAGGATGAGATCCTGGCCAGCTATCCCTCCCTGCGCGTCCGTCACATCGACGCCGCTCTGGCCTATGCGGCGGAATTGGCGCACGAGGAACGTCTCGTGCCGATCCGGACAATGTGAAGCTCAAGCTTGACGAGAATCTCCCGGTTGAACTGGTGAGGGACCTTCGTGTCTTGGGCCACGATGCCGATACCGTCACCGGCGAAGGACTTCGCGGCGCAGCGGATCCGGCAGTTGTGGATGCCGCCTTCGCCGCCGATCGGATCTTGTTCACTCTCGACAAGGGTATCGCCAATCTCCAACGCTACCCGATTCCGCAACATGCGGGCATAGTCCTGTTCAAACCTGACACGTCGGGACGAGGCGCCGTCATCGCGTTTGTGCGCGAGCGGCTGCATAAGGTGCTCGAAATGGACCTCGCCGGCCGGCTGACGGTAGTCGGACCGACCCGTATCCGGTTTCGGTAGGCTCCGGCACGGCGCAGTTCAGGCTGGTTCGTTTTCGTTGTTCCCGTCAGCGCCTGGCCCTCCCATTTGGCGCAGTTTTCGAATTCGGCCTTTGAGGTCTATCATAAAGAACGAATGGACGTAGATGAATTGGTACTGAGCGAAGTCGTCCGCCGCGTGCTGGCTGTGGCGGAGCCGGACAGGATCATTCTGTTTGGGTCGGCCGCGACGGGCCAGATGACGAAGGACAGCGATATCGACCTCCTGATCGTCGAGCGGGCCGCGAAGAACCGCCACGAGGAGAGCGTAGCCATCACCGACGCGATCGGCGATGTCCGCTTCCCGGTTGACGTCAAGATCATCTCCTCGGAGCGGTTCGAGGCGACGAAGAACATCATCGGCGGCATCGCTTACCCGGCGCACAAGTACGGCAGGATCCTCTATGAGGCCGCCTGAGGAAGAGATTCGGCTGTTGGTGGCTGTGCTTGATCCCTACCTCGCTGGAGATTGAATTGCCCCGCGATCATTTCGAGGCTCCTAGCCTCAGGCCGACTCGGCGCTTCATGTACACCCGGCGGCCGGTGAAGACGATATCTCCTCGTGCCGGCTCCAACGCGATGTCTGCCGCTCGTATGTGCACAGGGAACCGGAACAGGGGACCGGGAGGAGGGAACCGAATTGCACAGTTCTATTGAGAACTCTCCGCCCGCGTGGGCGGCGATGAAGCTCTCGGCAATGGGGTAATTCGGCACTGTCACGGGTTTCACAACGGGTTTCACAACCAGTTTCCCAGTTTTCAACCAGTCTACCGAGATGATCTATCACTAGAAACTCCACCGGCCCCTTATATTTCTGCATCACCAGTCCCGCGCGCTTGATGCAACTCGCCAAGAGATTCGGGGAAGCATGTTCGGGGTCTCGGGAGCAGAGCAGCTCGAAATCGTACTTTCCGGTTAGGTTAGTCCTGTCGAGAACGGATGTCCCGAGGCTTCTCTCCAGGAATTCGGCGAGTTGCAGCACTGAGGCATTATGGCCCTTCATAAGCAAGGTATCCACCTCTGGAAGAGTGCCAACTACGTATCCATCATCGAATTCGCCGGACCCGGTTTCGGGCAGCGGCTTCGCCTGCTGGAGTTTAGGACCGCCTTTCGCCACCGTCAGAGAATACCCGTCGATGTTTCTTGTTGCGCGGTGAGCCTCGAGGTGGAACCGCTCGACCAGCAGATTTTGCAGCATGAGGCGGACTTGATCCTGAGTGGTGTTCGGAGGCGTGGTGGCCTCGAGCGCGTAAATGTCCGTCAGGCCCGGCGTGTCGGAGATCCGCCACCAGTCCATGTGGTAGGCGTAGGACAGCATGTTCAAGAGCATGGTATTCCATCGAAAACGTCCGACCGATCGTCTCGGCCGAGCCTCGAGCTGGTTCTGATCGGCGGCCAGTTTCAGCGAGGCGGCGTCGAATTGCAGCGGGCCTGCGGATTCCACCTGCATCGCCGTCAACGGAGGCGCGAGACCGCAGAGGCATGTAACCAGCGAAGAAGCACTCGCTGCCATTAAAGCCACAAGCGGAAGTGCGATCGACGTGACTGGGCTCCAGAACTTGCTTTTGAGCAGCGTCACCTCTCAAACGTACCGCCAACATAGCTATGCGGGCAACTGGGTAAGGGTTCTGGGCAAGAAAAAACGGGGGAGGGAATAAAGTGGATCGCCGGAGTCCACAATCCGGCAGTCGTGGGATGAAACGCCACGTATCGTTCCCGACTTGATTTTGAACGGCAAACTCATGCTGATTTGGATCGACGCTAATTCGCGGTCGGCGCCTTCTCGAGGTGGTCGATAACAACTACCTCGCCGATGCCCTTCCGCGACTGCAGCTTCAGGCCGAGTTGATCCTGGACGGCGCGTGTGAGCGGCGGGCCGAGAGGTCCGGTGTCGGGCAACTCGCCTACCTCTTCTCCGTGCCCCGATCTTTCCAGGAGCCAAGCTAGGTCGATGCCCCATCGCATATCGATGTCGTACCTCCCCTTGAGTCCAGTGGCATCGACTACTGGTCGGCCGGAGTGGTCCGATAACGTCCCAACAATTTCCTGCATGGAAAGGTCGTATCCGATCCAGCGGTAGTGGCCGTTGGGTCCGGCCAAACCACTATGGCCGGCCGGAAATACCGGATAGCCGTCCTTGCCGACAGTGTAAGGGGGAATCTCCCACGGATCCTCCTGGGCCGACGGGGAATCCGGTCCCGACTCTCTCATCTTCAGACCCTTCTCGTCGACGGTCAGCTCATAAACCGGCATCTCCTTCGGAACCAGGTGGAGCTTGAGCCTGAAGCGTTCCTCCAACAAGTTCTGTATCATCCGCTGAAACTGCTCTTTGGTAGCCCCCTCCGCCACTCTGGCGGTGATGTCGAATCTGGCCACGCAGCAGGGATCATTGGAGCGAAATTGATACGCCTGGAAGTCGTACGCCATGGTGATCAGCATCCCGACGGGCACAGAGAAGCACCGCCAGAGGACCGGGTCGGCCGTGCCGGGTCCACCGCGGCAACTGATGCGATCGGGCAAGGCTGGCCTGATCGAGGCCACTTCGAATGACGATGCACCGCCCGCCTGGGCGTAGGCACAGGCTCCTGCAAGGGTCAGGCAAGTTACTATCTGGATGAGCGGTCGCATGATGCTTTTGACCCCCTCAAGGCTCAGGATATCAAATGCCATTAGTCGGGGGACCTAGGTGTGCTTCGTGTGTGCTTCGCGCCAATCTGCCACCAATACGCGATTGGCTACAATACAAAGCAAAACCCGCCAAGCAAAACCCGTCGATACGAGCAGCAAAACCCGTCATCCTGATGGACTGAACCCCATCGGTGAGACAAGGTAAAAGGCAAACCCGTGACGGCAAACTCGTGACAGACCGGACGTTCCCAAGCGGTTCCGCCGACGATTGGTCCCGCGAGACCGTTCTGGCCCCAAACTCAGAAGACCGGCCCATGGCAGCTCGGCACGCTCGGGCGCCCTACAGCGCTTCTACGAACTCTTCTACACTAATGCCCGCTTGACGGAGTATGCTCTGGAGCGTGCCGACAACCAAGTCGCGATGCATCGGCACGGTGACCCGCCGATTTCCTCGGACCATACGAACGTGAGAGCCGGCTTGCCTGGTAATCGAGAAGCCCAGCCGCTCCAGAGCTTGGAGCGCTTCGGCGCCCGAGACGTCACGGGCAGTATTACGCTTGAACCAGGATGGGATCGCTCACGAAGTGGATGCGGATTCGACGAGGAGCGGCGCCTTCGTCAAAGTGAACCGAGACCGCTTCCGTGATTTGCTGCTGCAAGTCGCGGAGGTCCTGCCCTTGCGTGGTGATGCCACCGGCGCCGTCCGGGTCGTCCCACCATGCCACCAGCCGGCCCGATTGCTCGTCACGTTGGACTTGAAGGGTGATCTCTTCCATTACCTGGAACCCATTATTCCACAACCACGCCGCTCCAGGCCGGTCCCTTCCGGCAGAGGGTGCGCGACGCAAGAGTGGGCGGCGACGTGATTGCCCCGCGAAAGGCACGGAATCCGAGCGTACGTGTGCGCAAGGCCGAGCCCATGTCGGCAAACCCGCGACAGACAAGACGTTCCCCAGGCAAACCCGTGGCGGGCAGCTTCTCTCGTTCCTTCGCTAGGGCGCTCGCCGGAAACGCACGGCGATAAGTCCGCGAAGCCCCGGCCGCCAGCAACGCTAAGGGCTTGTCATGTAATAACCATCCCAACCGCTCCCTCACGGTCGCGGCTCGCCAGGCTCTTAACGAGCCGCGACCGTGAGGGAGCGGTTGCCGGCAATTGGACTGGTTATTTCCTGTCAGGCCCTAAGCCCCGATTCTCCGGCCACCGCCCTTCTGCACGCCCCCGCCCGCCTACGTGTGGTACCGCTCCATCGTGCGCGGATTGTAGGCCCAGTGAAACTCCAGCTCGTAGCCCATCGATTTTGCCAGGCCGTCCAGGTCGGGGAACAGCGTGGCGTAGGTGATGTTCATGCGGTAGAGTTCCCGCATTCCCGTTTCGCGCACCGGGTTCGTCAAAACAATCTTTGCCAGAATGTTTTCCTGGTCGGCGTCGCGCAGAATCTCTTCGATCGGCATGTCCAGCACGCCGGGAACGGCGAAGGTCCCGGATTGCGCGATCAACCGCCGGTTCATGGTGTGCGGCTCGCCCATCCAGATGAAACGATGTTTGCCCGTCAGGAAATAGCGCTGGACGCCGCCCGTCGCGCGCGGGTCCATCCGCGAGGGCTTGGGCGCCCGGCTGCTGTCCACCCGCGCCGGGTTCATGGCCCACACCACGCCATCGGCCAGCGTGCGCTCCAGCGCGAAGAACGCGGCCACGTAAGGCGACCACGTGAAATCGATCAGCCGCGTGGGCGCGCCGTGGTGCTGCATCAGCGCCATCCACTGGAAATCGTCGTCTGTGTCCGGCGGCTTGGTTAGGAACTGGTGCGCCTTGCGCTTGAAGATGCGCAGGATGCGCGATTCCTGTTCCGGCCACGCCGCCCGCGCCACCCCGAAGTTCATCAGGTAGCGCGAAATCGAGCTATACAGCGGCCAGCGCTCGTCGCGCTCGCCGCGAAAAGCCCAATTCGAATACGGGGGCTTGGTGACGAGATTGAGAAACGCCTCCCAGGATTCCAGCCGGAAGACGCGGTAAGACCGCCGCATCCGTTTTGCCATTGCACTATCTATGGTAGCGGCAGGGCGGGTTGGCGGGCGTTGCCGGCGCTCCCCTTGACCTGGTAAGCAAATATGATTACCATGCGAAAGTGACGGCGAGCGAACTGGATGCACGTTCGAAGAGGGGACGAAACACACCAAGGTCATCCTGGGATCCAAAGCCACGCGCATGCCCCGCCACCCGTCCCAAGAATTGAAATCCGGGACCTTGCAGGCAATTCTCAAGGACCTGGACCTGAAGATGTGAGGTGCTCCAGATGGTCGTTTATCCCGCGCTGTTCGAACCCGACGAGGAGGCCGGTGGTTTCGTGGTCGCATTCCCCGACTTGCCGCACGGCGTAACGCAAGGCGAGACCCTGAAGGAAGCCGTCGAGATGGCTACGGATCTGCTGGCTTGCCTGATTACCGACGTCGTTGAGAAGGGCGAGGATCTGCCCGTTCCGAGCAGACCCCGCGGCCGAAAATACCGGGAAATTCGCTTGCCCGCGCTGCAGAGCGCCAAGGCCGAACTGTATATGGCATTCAAGGAGTCCGGCATTCGCAAGGCCGAGCTAGCCCGCAGGCTGGGTATACCCAAGACGACGGTGGACCGTCTCTTCGACTTTGGAAACCGCACACGCCTCGATCAGCTCGAAGCCGCATTCGCCGCGCTGGGAAAGCGCCTGGTGTTCGAAATACAGGACGCCGCCTGAGATCTCCTACGCGTCGAAGCGGTACACCACGTCGCGAATAGCGGCGCCGGTGACTTCTATGCGCTTCAGGTCGGCCGCGCCCACGCCATGCTGTTCCGCCAGCCACAGGGTGTTATCGGCATGGGGGAAGGGCTTGGCGCCGCGCGGCGCCCGCGGGTCGTAGCCCATCACCGCCGTCGCCACGGCGTCCGTGCACACCGGGTTCAGTCCCGCGATCAGCACGCCGGGTTTCACAATCCGTATGCCGCTGATCCACGGCCCTTCGCCGCCCGCGATGGATTCCACGCCGTCGATAATGGCCAGGTGGATGGGGCGCGCCACAGCCAGGTCCGCCACAATGCGCGGGACACGGTAACCGGGCTCGTGCTCGGCGCCGAAATGCAGCTCCTGCGGGGCCGATTTCGAAGGCTGCCGCCTTCCCCTGTGCCCCACGGCCTCGCGCCCGCTGTCGGGCTTTTCGTTGGGCGCATCCACGCCGGCGTTGTCGCCATAAATGGAGGCCGGAAGCGCCCCGAAGCAGTTCTTGAGCGAGAGCGTCACGCCGCAGATGTCGTGGTTCTTGAGCTTCGCCAGGCTCACGAAAACATCGGTGTCCTGGTAGGCGTGGTTCAGATCAAAGGCCGGATACATATAGGGGCTGCCCGGCACGGGGAAGCGCGCATAGGCTTTCCCTTTGCCGAGCGCGTTGGTGTTCTCCCATTCCACGCCCGCCGCCGCCGATTGAATGGCCCGCAGGTTCCAACCCGAATCGAGGACCGTATCTTCGAGCGGCCCGGCCGTGGCCCAGGGGCTCTCCACGAAACGGATGCGCTTCGCGCCGGCGCGCCCCAAATGGTAGGCCACGGCCCCCACCACTTTCGGATGAACGAAGTGGGTGTTACCGGGCGGCCGGCCCTCGACGCGCTGGCCGGGCGATCCGGTCATGTTGAGCTTGATGGTGACCGTCTTGTTGGCCATCAGCTTGCCCAACCCTCCCAGTTGATCGAACATGACGCCCAGGCGTGCGGTGACGTCCTCGTCGTAGCTGGCGCACTTGGCGATCGACACCGGCGCCACCGGCGCCTCGGCCGCTCTCAAAAGCGGCGCCGCGGCCACGGCCGCGATCCATTCTCTGCGAGTCATTGTTGCTCCAATCTCACGGTTGCGCACACGGCGATCTTGTCTATGTCCGTGGCCCATCCCTCTTCGGTCTTATAGATTTCGAGCGCCTTCTCCGTCCCGTCGGGCGTAAGAAGCGTGGCGCGTTTGTACCCCGTCGGAAATTGCGCCGTGACGTTCTCCACCGGGTAGTCGGAGTAATTCACCAGGTGCAGAATGGCGGTCTGGCCGTCCCCGGAAACCAGCATGTTGGAAAGCATGGATGAGACGTTGAACAGCCGCACGCCCAGGTTCCTTCGTCCCACCATGGAGTTCACGTCGCGCCAGATATCGCCCAGCCGCTCGAGCTCCGCCTTGTCCAAGGTGATGCGGTCACCCTCCGGCTTCTGATCTTTCCATCCCGGCGGCCCGGTCAGCAGGGCCCCGCCGCCGCGCGTGAAGGCGCGCAGTATTTCCATCTCCTCGGGGGTCAGCGCGCCGGCGTCCACGTTCACCGCCATGGTGGCGTCCTTGAGAGCGGCCGCGTTCAGGCGATCCGGCGCAATGGGCCGCACGGGCGTATGTTTCACCGCCAGCATATCGAGAATCCCGCCCGAAACCAGGCCGCCCTTGGCGATGTCCTGCACCAGGGCGAGTTGGCCGTATTCGCGCATGGCGCGCCACTCCGGATGCCCTTCGAAATAGCCCAGCATGGCGAGCATCCGCCGCCAGGCTTCCACGGCGCGCGCTTCGCGCCGGCCCAGGCGCGCGGCGAAGTCTTCGTCCAGCGTCACCACCCAGCGGGCGCCGGAAGCCTCGGCATCCGCGATGGCTTCCAAATAGCGGCTGGCCGCCACCACGGTTTTGGCCGGCGGCTGATTGGCGAGCCACAGCGGCGCATCGCTCCACGCGCGCACCGCGCGAATGAAGCCGGTGTTGGTATCGATCCAGGCGGAGCCGCTGGGGCCAGCCCGCCTCCCCCCGTTCTCTTCCACGGAAACGCCCGGCCAAACGCCCTGATAGGTGGCCAGCAGCGGCCCATTTGACACCGCCAACATGCGGCTGCGGGATGCTATCTCCACCACCGCCGCCCCTCCGGCCGCCTCCTTGACCGCGGCCACCACGCCTTCCGGGAAATCGCCTTCGAGCGCGATGCCGGTCACCTTCGCCGCCAGCGCGCGCCGCGCCGCGGCCAGCGCCTCGGGGCCCGGGGTGAGAATGGCCAAGGTCGCCACGCCGCGATTCGCTGCCGCCGCGACGAACTCCGGCGTGTACTCCGTCAACAGCAGGCAGTTGATGGGACCGCCGGCCAGCAGGTCGAGCGAGGACTCGTCGCTCCACGGCCAGCGCGCCGGAACCCAACCGGCAGGCTTCGGCACGGAGGCATACAGCGGCAATAACAATCCCAGCACGGCCACCCAGCAGGCCGTTGGCGCCCTCATGTATCCACTTTACAACGGTCGGCCCCGCCCTTTGGACGGCATGGACCAAGTTGCCGTCGAATGCTGTGAGTGAAGCCACGGACGGACCAGCCGCCGGGCTTGTCAATCTTCGCAATCTCTGCGGTGACATCTCTGCGGTGACAGGCTACACAACCCCAAATGTCTAGCCTGACTCATGCGCGGGGTCAGTTCTCGTTCGAGTGCAGGCCCCCGGCGCCGGCCCGGAAGGTGATGTTGCCGCGCGGCGGATCGTCGTCGAACTGGGCCGGGCAGTTCCACTGGCATGCGCCGCAGTGTACCCACTTTTCGCGGTCGAACACGGGGGCGCCGGCGCGATTCCCTCGGCCATCTTTTGACGCTCCATCCGAATTATGCCAATATAGGCATGGGCCAACGGATGAAGAACCTGACGTGGCTTGCCGATTCCCGTTCCAACGTGAAGTCATTTCCGGCTGGCGTCCAAGATGACATCGGCTATGCATTGTACGCTGCGCAGGTGGGCGAGCTGAGTGTCAGGGCCAGGCCAATGCGTGGTCTTGGCGGCCACGTGATGGAGATTGCCGCCCATGACGCTAGCGGAGCCTACCGCGCGGTCTATACGGTCTCTATCGGAGAATCGATTTACGTGATCCACGCCTTCCAGAAGAAGTCCAATGCCGGGATCGCAACGCCGAAGCCGGAGATGGACCTTATCCGGCAGCGGCTCAAACAGTTGAGAAGTGAGGTGAAGAATGCCGAAAAGAGAAGCCCTTGAACAGGAGCCCAGTACGGGCAACGTGTTCGCCGACCTCGGCCTGCCCGGCGCGGGCGAACACCTGATCAAAGCCGGGCTGGTAGTTCGGATCCACCAGACCATCCGCCGGCGAAAGCTGACCCAAGCGGCCGCGGCGCAGCTCATGGGCATCGATCAGCCCAAAATCTCAGCGATGCTGGCTGGTCAGTTCCGGGGGTATTCGGTCGAGCGCCTGATGCGTTTCCTGGTCGCGCTGGGGCACGATGTAGAGATCGTCGTAAGACCCAGAAAGCGCGGCGCGGCCCAACTCCGCGTCGCGTAGCGGCCGCGGGAGTTGACAGACGACAAAAACCGATCATCTGTCCCACAAGCTACCTGGTCTCAGTTCTCGTTCGAGTGCAGGCCCCCGGCGCCGGCCCGGAAGGTGATGTTGCCTCGCGGCGGATCGTCGTCGAACTGCGTCGGGCAGCTCCACAGGCACGCCCCGCAGTGCACACACTTCTCGCGGTCGAAGACGGGGACGCCGGAGGGGCCGGGCGTGATGGCCTGACCCGAACAGATCTCTATGCAGGACTTCGAACCGCACCGCTCGCAGAAGTCGGGGTATTCGAAGCGCACGTGATCGGCGAAGCCCGGCGGGGCTTGCACCTTCCCGCCAATCAGCAGGGCGTCCTGGTGGGTGACCAGCAACTGGCCGTCGTAGGGGATGGCGGGCCAGCCGCAGCGCTCCATCAGGGCGTTGTGGCGCCCCACGCCGCGCCTGCGGCAATCCTCCACGATCTGATCGATCTCGGCGGCCGGTATCTTCCGCCGGTAGTATTCCAGCAGATCGGGGACGGCCCGCGGTTCGCCTCCGATGGATCGCTTACCCTTGGTGAAGCCCGCCAACGCCATGCCCAGCAAGCCGGTGAGAATGCCCCGGTGGAAGCCATCGCGCGCCTTTTCGGCGATGCGGCCTTCCTCTTCCACCCAACTGGAGCGCCGCTTGGCCACGTAGGTCTTTTCCAGGTTCGCCTTGGTGAAGGGCTGGCCGCGCGCGAGCAGGTCGAGCGCCGCCTCCGCCAGTTGGGAACCGGTGGTCCAGGCTTCGTCCACGCCCGAGCCGGTGAGCACGTTGGTGCTGCCGGAGCCTTCGCCGATGCGCGCGTACCCGTCGCCGGCCAGGAACGGCTCGCCGCGCCGGCCCGATTCCTGCAGGGATTTCGCGCCCCAGGATCGCAGCTTGCCGCCCTTCAGATAGCGCCAGATGTAAGGATGCAGCATGAAATGCTGCAAGTAGCGGTACGAGGTGCGCATGGGGCTGCGGAACCAGGAGGGAACGAAAATGCCCACCGTGGCCACGCGGTCCGGATGCGCATAGAGGAAGCCGAAGATCTCGGGCTCGGGGTAGCCGAAGGTGTGAAACACCGTGCCGGGCTCCAAATCGGCCCCCTCGGGCAGGTCGATCACCATCTTCATGCCCACCGCCCATTCGCGATGGTGGTGGCCGGGCGGCAGCCCGAAGCTTTCGTCCAACTGGCGGCCCACCGCGCCCACCGGTCCGTCGGCCACCACGGTCAGCGCCGCGTGCACGTCCATTCCAGGCATGAAGCCGGCTTCCGGGCGGCCATCCCGGTCCACCCCCTGATCGCAGAGGCGCACGCCGCGGACCTGGGCGCCGTCGATGAGCGCCTCTTCCACCGGCGAGGCCGGCCAGATCTGGACTGTGCCGGAGGCCATCAGTTCATTCCCGACGAACTGCATGAACTGGCCGAGGGACATCACTAACCCGCCGTCCTTGTGCAGAAATGGTGGGATGTAGGGCAGCTCGAAGGCGTGCTCCCGGGCGATTCCGAACAGGCGCAGGAACCGGTCGCCGAAGCGGAGCATCCACGGCCTGCGGCTGGCGCCCACGGGATCGAGCAGGTAGACCACTTTCTCCTGCCGAACCGCGGCGGCCATGGGAATCTGGCTGGGGTCTAGATCCGGCAGCGTAGCGCGAATGCCGCGCGCGCGCGTCACCACGCCGGAGACGCCGAACCCGATGTCGTCGGCGCGCTCGTAGCAGACCACCTGCAGCGGAAGCCCCGGATTGGAGGGGCTTTCCACGGCCGGGGAACCGTCGGGATTGACCAGCTTCCGCGAAAGCGTGGCCAGGAAGCCGGCCGTGGCCGGGCCGAAGCCGACGCAAACCACGTCCACGTCCATGGACTGGCGTTCGACCGGAGTCTCGCTCATACCGGGTAATCCAAGGCCTCGGGAATCATGACCTTGGTCAGCGCCTCGGCGGCCCGGTCCTTGGCCAGTTGAGAGCCGGTGAGGCAGCCATCCAGGCGCGACCGCAGCCGGGTGAACTGATCCAATCCGGTGAAGCGTACGCAGGGACCGGCCTTGGGCGGGTGGGCGCCGCCGATTTCAACCACGTCGGCGTACCCGCGCGCCAGGCTGGAGATGCCCGGAATCAGGCTCTCCATGGCTTCGAGATCCTCCGCCTGATAGCAGGATGCGCAGCCTTCAGTGTCCCACGCCGGATGGCGGTTGTACCCGAAGACCAGCCCGGCGCAGACCCGCCCGACTTCGCCCGCGGCGCGCGCCGATTGCACGTGGCACAGGTCGGTCAGGAACGCAAGCAAGCCCGGCAGCCCTTCGGCCACGGTGGGGCTTTCGGGCCCCTTCTTTTCCAGCTCCAACAGGTCCAGAATCTGGGAACGCGCCGAAATCAGCCAGCACAGCGCGTCGGCCAGGGGGAAAGTGACGCCCTGCCGCGCGCTCTGGTATAGCTTGGCGCCATCGGCGTCGGTGCTGCGGAGCAGGTGCTGAAGGGTCCACAGCCACAGTTGCATGGCGGTGGCCAGGGCGCAGGCGCCGGTTCCCGGCCGGTCATTGGCGATCAGGCGCATTTCGCGAATCCACTCGCGGTACTGCGCCAGGAACAGCTCGTCCGTCATGGTGATGCTGAGCTGCCGGCGCTGCACGGCCTCCGGGCCTTCATAGGTGGCTTCAAGCTGCGTATCCATCCACTTTTGCGCCAGGAAACCGGGACAATCTTCGGTGATTCCGTAGCCGCCCATGAGCGTCACGGCTTCACGCATCATGTGCGAGCCGTGGCCGGTATTCCACAATTTGCAGGCGGGGCACAGGACTTTGGCCACCGAATCGACCAGCGCCCACTCCGTCAGCACGTCGTCCCGCAGCTCCGGCCGCTTGCCGCCCAGGTACTCGATAGCGTCCTTTTGGACCGGGCGCAGGGCCTTGAGCATGGCCGTACCGCCGGTGATGCCGCGTTCCGCCAGGATGGCGTTCTTCTGTTTTTCCAGGGGATCGAGAACGTCGAAAGCGCGCGCCGCCTCGAAGCCGAGCGAAGCGCTGGCCTCGCCCGCGGCCCAGATGTCCACCAGCCGGTGTACCACGTCCTGCTTGAGTTGCAGGCCCAGCTCATAGCGCGGCGAGCCGGGGCTGGCGATGGAACCTCCCCGGAACCGCCCCCGCGCATAGCGGATCAACGGCTCTACCGCCGAGAGCAGCTTGGCCGAGGACATGATGCCCACCGTCACCCGCGTGTGGCTGAAGACAGCCTCGATGATTTCGCCGTGGGAATAGCGCGGCGTGATGACGCCGAACTTGAGGCTGTACCCGCCCACGATGCGGCTGGCCGGGACTTTCAAGCTGAGAATCGGATCGTTGGTGGAGGAAAGCTGGTGCACCAGCTTGCGGGTGGGCGTGCCGCGGTCGAACAAGCCCGGATCGGTTTCCTCCAGGACCACGAAGCAGGTGCCCTTAATGCGCGGATCGTCGGATTCCACCGCCGCCGTCACGAAGTTGGCGAACCCCATGTTGGTTATGAAGCGGCCGCGCTTCTCCACCTGCAACATGGGCTCTTCGCCCGGGTTCCACTCGGCCACGCGCACCTTGCCGCCCAGGATGCCGGTCTCCACGCCCACATAGGGAATCGGCTCGGTGAGTATGAAAGACCCGCGCCAGGGCTTGCGGTCCTCGCCCGGCTGCGCGGGCGCGCACTTGCTCATATAATACCGGCGCTGTTCGGGCGTGCCTCGCTCGTGGATGGGGGAAAGCGCCAGGCACCCGGCCAGGCTGCCGGTAGCCGCGCCGGCGTCCACCCAGGCCAGTTCGAAGGCCACCAGCGCCAGCGCCAGGTTCTTGGGACCCTCGATGAATCCGCCCTCGGCGGGGTCCATGAAAACCGCCGTGATACCGGATTCGTCGAATGCCTGAAGCAAGGACGCCTTGGCGGGCGTCCATTCGTGGGTGTTGCGAGCCCCCTCGGCCACCAGGCGGGCCACCGGGCCGCGCGCCACCGCTCGCGCCGATTGCACCATCATCTGCAAATCGTAACGATCCGCGAAGCGCCACATGATCTGCCTGACGTCATCGCCCGGAAGCGCTCGCAAGTACTCTGTTTTGTTTTCAGTAGCGGCTGTGGTCACGTTCGGCCCGTCCATTCTGCCGGCGGGATGCGCAAATTGGCGCATTCCGGCCCTTAACCTTCATGCGGAGAAGCAATTAGTCTACCAAGCAGCGGGGCATGAAATCAAAACCCTTGCGGAATTTCGCAACAGGGGGATAGCAAGTAGGTGGGCGAAATCCCGCAGAACCGGAAGGGCAGGCTGGAAGCGGGGGCTGCCGGAATAAGCCGCCAGAAAGCCGAGAATGCCCGTGCAGGATTGCGGTTTCAACCTGTTTTGGGATATTCAAGGACCACGTGGCCAGATCCGATAAGGTACCATGAGGAGTTGCGGCATGGGGCTCTCGGACGCCAATCCACGCTGTCGCCGCGAGCTCCGTCATCAGTTCGCTCTTGATCGGCTTCACTCCGTTTCCGCAGCCTCGGCTCTTGCCGCTCTCTGGATAGATCGTAAACTTGCCGCTACCGGGAGGCCAGGACACGCGACCAATAGCGCCGTGCAGCATGGTTCGCGTGGATTTCCACTCCTTCGATTTCGCGTAAGGGCGGCAATGGAGCAGGGTCTCAACCTTGACGATCTTCACTCGATCCACCCAGCGCCCCATAGACTTTCCTCAAGAAACGCAGGGGATCGACGCCCATCGCGGCGGCAATCCGCCTGAACTCGATCACGTCCAGCCGCCTCTCACCTCGTTCAAACTTGGAAATAAACGACTGTGGACGCGACAGCCTGTCCGCAAGTTGTGTCTGGCTGAGGCCGGCCCTCTTTCGGGCCTCGACCAGTGCGCGGCGAAATTGTTCGTATTCCTGCGAATGCAAGGAACTGGGCACGCGAATCCCTTGTAATCCCACTTCGGGTTATATCCCAAAACAGGTTAATATCGCGCAGGAACACCCCTACCCTCACACTGCGCTCATGCGGATCAACTGCTCGGCGTTTCTCAGCGCTTCGGGAGTGAGCTTCTGGCCGGAGAGCATGCGGCCAATTTCGCGGGTGCGCCCGCCGGCGTCCAGTTCGTCCACGGTGGCCACCGTCCGGCCTTTCGATTCCAGTTTCTCCACCAGGTAGTGATGGTCGGCGAAGCAGGCGATCTGCGGCAGGTGGGTGACGCAGAGCACCTGGTTGGCCGCGGCCAGGCGCTTGAGGCGGCGTCCCACGCCCTCGGCGGCGCTGCCACCCACCCCGGCGTCCACTTCGTCGAAAACCAGCGTCCGCGGAACCGCGGTCCTGGGCCCGGCCAGGCAAGTCTTCAACGCCAGGGCGATGCGCGAGATTTCGCCCCCCGACGCCACTTTTTCCAAAGGCCGGGGCTCCTCGCCCACATTGGGCGAAACCAGAAACGCGACCGCGTCGGCGCCCTCGGCGGACCAGTCCGCGGGCGTCAAGGCCACCCGGAAGACAGTGCGCTCCATGGCAAGCTGGGCCAGCTCGGCTTCCACCTTTTTTTCGAGCTTGCGGGCCGCCGCGGCGCGCCGCGCGGTCAGCTCGCCGGCCAGCTTCTCATACTCCGCCGAGAGGCGTTTGCGGCCGCGGCGCAGCTCTTCCATGCGCTCTTCGGCATGTTCCACGGATTCGATACGCCGGCGCGCATCGTCGAGGAACGCCAGGATCTCGGGAATCGACGGGCCGTACTTGCGCTTGAGGCGGTCCATGGCCGCGAGGCGCGTTTCCACTTCTTCCAGCCTGCCCGGATTGGCCTCCAGCCCGGAAAGGTAATCGCGCAGGCCGTAGGACGCCTCCTGCAGGCTCAGGTCGGCGGCCTTGAGGTGCTCGCGCAGCCCTTCGAGCGACGAATCGATGCGGCACAATTCATCCAGGCGCTTGGCCGCCGTGCGGGTGAGCGAGAGCGCCGATTCGGGGCTGTCATAAAGCGCCGCATACGCCGTGGCCGCGGCTTCCTCCAGCTTCTGTACGTTCTGCAGCACGCGGCGTTCGTTTTCGAGGGCGGCATCCTCTCCCGGCCCGAGCGCGGCGCCTTCAATCTCCCGGCGCTGGAATTGCCACATGTCCAGCAGGCGCAGTTTTTCCTGCTCGCCGCGCTCCAGTTCCTCGATTTCCCGCGCCGCCCGGAGCCAGTCGCCATAAATGGCGGCGAGGCCGTCCACCATCTCTCCGGAGCCGGCGAAAATGTCCAGCATGTCGCGTTGCGCCTCGGGCAGGAACAGAAGCTGCTGGTCGTGCTGGCCGTGGATATCGGCTAGGTGAGGCGCCAATTCCTTCAGCAGGGCGGCCGCCACCGGCCGGCTGCCCAGGAAGGCGCGCGATTTGCCGCCGGCCAGGATTTCGCGTTCCACGATCAGCTCGCCGTCTTCGATATCGAGCCCCGAAGGCTCGAGCAGCCGGCGGATGGGCGTGTTGTCGCGTA